>OJJW01000001.1_pt1 | contig 251254 bp, 253 predicted proteins | sample 1596331 | NCBI WGS metagenome assembly OJJW01 (sample SAMEA4350156, study PRJEB24818) | metagenome | biome: human; feature: gut; material: faeces | place: Denmark | collected 2013-09 | reverse complement strand
ACTTGTAGAGAAGTAAGCATCTGCAACTATGAGGGTTGAGAGTTTAAGAAGTTCCTTGCGGTAACGCTTAATGACGCTGATATAGAAATCTACCATAGTCTTGTTTCTAAGACTCAGTTCTTTATTACTTAGCGACTGGTGTGCTTTTAACATCATGCAGTCTTTGGCATCAATATCAATGAGGCCAATACCCATGATTTCGAGACCATGTTTAACAGACTGTGCACATCCCGACCAAAAACGACCGATATGTGGAGTCTTCTTGCCAGCTTTGCTGATGTAGCTGGGATCAATGGCAATAGCCCATCTTCCCTGTTTACCAAAGAAGCGCTTGGCAAGTGAGACATTAAGTTTGAGCCAGTCAATGCTTTTCGACTTTTTTAAGCCGAATGCGTTGCGATAGGTTTGCTCAACATGCGAGCCATACCTCCCCATTTGGGTGAAATTTATCTTTCTTGGTATTACCATGAACAAAATTATCACCTCGATGAGTATTTTCTCGAAACTTTTTGTTAACTTTGCAGCCGAATCTTCAACTGCATCTTTAAAGATATCCATATATTGGTCAAGTCCTGTATTCATATAATTTTGCGTTTGTCGTGATTTGCAAAGTTACTGAAAATCAGCGACTTGACCAAATTTTTATAGTTAAGTTTTCATAAGCATTTCTTAATATAAGTTATTGATTTACAGACGATTAAATGTTAATTTAACGCAGTATTGATATAAAAATATCTAGATATGCGCAAGAAAGTAAAAAGGAAGAAAAAACATCATTTAAACAGATTAAAAACAAGAAAACCTGGTTCAAGTTGGTTCAAGTTGGTTTATTTCGATATTTTTTTGCTGATTTATTTCCGATTTTCAACAATTATTATTACCTTTGCAAACAAATATCAGTTTAAGCATACCTCAAATAACTTAAAAAGATATATAAATAATTTAGGAGCATAATAAACATAAGCAAATGACGAACAAGCATTATAAAGGAAATGAAATGATAAGGAGACTGGTGATAGGTGCCGATTTCGTTATTCTCAACATCGTACTGTTGTTCTATACCCAATATGGTCAAGAACTCATACCTGCGTATTTCGACAAAGCAACAAAGATTACCTTTTTTGTTGCCAATGCTGCCTTGTTCCTAGGCGAATACTTCTATTCCACCATCATTCATGTCAGAAAGATCGGGTTCCTGCAGGTTACAAGGCGTACTTTATATCTGTCTGCAGCAACAACATTCTGTTTCTTTACCTTCTCAAGACTACTCGGTCACGGGGAAAAGATGTTCTCCTTCAGCATTATCTTCGGCATAACATTCTATCTGTCTCTCATCATAAGCCGACTCTGCGAGCTCAAATTACTAAAGTATTTCCGCTCTAAGGGCCTCAACTCACGCACCGTCATCTTTGTAGGTAACGATCCTGCCGTGAGCGAGATGTACAAGACGATGACAGAAGATCCCTCGGCAGGTTATATAGTAAAAGGATATTATGCAGATGAAGACATCACAGATAATCCGGAAGGGTTGAAAAGAATAGGAAACATGAAACAGCTCAAAGAGATTATCTCTTCTACCATGAATGATACCATCAATGGTGAACCTTCCAATATTGACGAGGTTTTCTGCTGCCTGTCGCATAAAGATCCTGAGATCATCAATATCATACACTTCTGTGATAAGAATGTGATACACTTCTACTACCTGCCACGTGTGTTTGGTGAGTACAAATTGCATCTTGATGCCCAGAATTTCATGGGAAGGACGGTATATTCAAACCGCATAGAACCCCTAAAAAGCACGTCAAACCGCATTATCAAGCGTAGCTTCGACATCGTGGTGAGCGGGCTTGCATGTTTGTGCGTTCTACCATTCATTCCATTCATAGCTCTCATCATCAAGATTCAGAGTCCTGGTCCAATTTTCTTCAAACAGGCAAGAATGGGTCTGAGTGGTGATACCTTCTACTGTCTTAAATTCCGTTCCATGCATGTGAACAAGGATGCAGACAAGGCACAGGCAACAAAGAACGACCCACGTAAATTTGCTTTCGGCAACTTTATGAGAAAGACGAACATAGATGAGTTTCCTCAATTCTTCAATGTTCTTAAGGGAGACATGAGTATTGTGGGTCCGCGCCCTCACATGCTGCATCATACAGAGGTGTATGGAAGCCTGATAGATAAGTATATGGTTCGCCACTTCTCCAAGCCTGGTATCACAGGTTGGGCTCAGGTTACCGGGTTCCGTGGTGAGACCAAGGAGCTCTGGCAGATGGAGGAACGTATCCGCCGTGATATCTGGTATATAGAGAACTGGTCGTTCTGGCTTGATATCAAGATTATCTTCATGACCGCCAAGAGCATTATCTGCCCTGACAAGAATGCTTATTAGGAGTCTATAAAAAGAAAAAGAGGTGCCATAAGTTTGGAAAATAGTTGGCGCATAACAGTTGACCACCGCATGCACATCAGCTGTTGTGCATGCGCATATCAGCTGTTATGCAAGCGCACAACAGCTGTTGTGCGACCGGAGATACTAACTGTCTCAACAACATATTCTATCTCTTCCAACAACATATACTATCTCTTCCAACAACATATCCTAGCTCTTCCATCAACAAGAAGAGGATGTATCATCAACTTATGATACATCCTCTTTTTAGGTATTCTCTTTACTTATTACTTAGATTACTTAGACGGAAGCCTGTTGAGCCAACAGGTAAGATCATTCAACATCTGGTCGTGATATGGGAAACCATGGGCAGCATCGCGGAATCCCCATCCATGTCCGGCAGTCGGATAGATGTGCATGGTACACTCGTTGCCCGCCTTGCTCATAGCTGAATAATAGGCTACACCATTGGTTACAGGAGGAACAACCTTATCATCAAAAGACATCAGTATGATGGCACGAGGGGTAAGATTAGGACGAACAGCCTTGTCGTTAGACCACTCTTCTACCAGTTTCTTATTGGTATTACGCTCTTCACCCAAGAAATTCACACATGATCCCTTATGAGAGATACGCTCATCCATTGAAATCACCGGATAGAAAAGAATCGAGAAATCAGGTCGCACAGCCGCCTCAGCATGAGTACTTACGGAAGAAGCCAAATGACCGCCGGCAGAAAATCCCATAATTCCGACATCTTCCTTGTTTATTTTCCATACAGCAGAACTATCACGGACGGTACGCATCGCCTGATAAGCATCACTCAACGGAATATTACGATTTCCATAAGGCATTCTGTACTTCAGAACAAAGAAAGCGATACCCTGTTTGTTGAAATAGTCTGCCCACTGATGTCCCTCATGGTCCATTGCAAGATGAGAATACCCACCTCCAGGACAATCTACTACAGCTCTTCCTGAAGGATTCTTAGGAAGATAACAGGTAAGTTCACTCTGTCCGTCGCTACTGTTCTTCAATACGAACTTGCGAGCGGTAGATTGAGCTGATGCTGTAATTGCTGTCAGCATCAGAAGAAAAAAAATCATTGTCTTTTTCATTTTTCTTTTTTGTTATGTTGTTTATATCTTTATTCTGTTTTGCTAAGATAATGCAAAGATAGGCATTTTTCGTTAACCCTATGTTATTTTTTCTTCTTTTTTTGGTGTTTTTGTTCCAATCGCTTTGATTATTGGTTCTTTTTTGCTATATTTGCAGAAAAATTGCTGTAAACGGCAATCGGAGAAAACATCTCTCTTCTGCCGCTGGCATTTATTTAGAAGTCTCACTTATAAAATATTGACATAGAATAATGAAGGATTTTTTCAAGAACGTGGCAGCCACTATCGTAGGACTGTTTGCCTTCGGGCTGATCATGACCATCCTGGGATTCATCTGTATCATCGGAATGGTGGCATCGAGCAACAGTAAACCGGCACTGAAAGACAATGCGGTGATGGTGATGAAACTACAAGGACAGATTGAAGACCGTACTGAAGACAACTGGCTCGGCGAACTGACAGGCGAGCAGTTTAACAACATAGGCATGAACAGGATTCTCTCTTCTATCCGCAAGGCAAAGAATGAGGATAAAGTGAAGGGCATCTATCTGGAAACAGGTATCTTGGAGACAGATTATGCCACTTTGCAGGAAATCAGAAATGCACTTGCCGATTTCAAGAAGAGCGGCAAATGGATTATTGCATATGGTGATGCTCTCTCACAGGGTGGATATTATCTGGCTTCGGTTGCCAACAAGGTATATGTAAACCCAGAAGGCAATGTGGACTGGCATGGTATTGCATCGCAGCCACAATATATCAAAGATGTAGCAGCCAAGTTTGGCGTTCACTTTACGGTAGTGAAGGTAGGCAAATACAAAAGCTATACTGAAACATACACCGAAGACAAAATGTCGGATGCCAACAGAGAGCAGGTTTCACGCTATATTGGTGGACTCTGGCTACAGATGTTGGGAGATGTGAGCAAAAGCAGAAACATCAGCAAGGATTCGCTGAACCGCTATGCTGACGGGCTGATGGTGTTTGATGATACCAAACTACTGAAATCTCGAAAGATGGTAGATGGATTCTGCTATTATGATGAAATCAGAGACGTGGTAAAGAAACAGTTAGGACTGAAGGCAGACGAGACCATCAACCAGGTAGATTATAACGATGTAGATATGGCTATAGACGACTCGAATCTGATGGGCGAAGAGATTGCCGTATACTACTGTCAGGGGGCCATTGTCAGGATGGAGACTCCTAGCATCTATGATTCTGAGCAACAGATAGTAAGTACAAAGGTCATCAAGGACCTTCAGGAACTTGCAGATAACCGTCAGGTAAAGGCCGTAGTTCTGCGTATCAATTCGGGCGGTGGCGATGCCTATGCTTCGGAACAGATCTGGAGAGCAGTTAAAGAATTAAATAAAAAGAAGCCGGTAGTGGTTTCGATGGGTGGTATGGCAGCATCAGGTGCTTATTATATGAGTATGGGTGCCCAATATATCATGGCACAACCTACAACATTGACCGGCAGCATCGGTATCTTTGGAGCCCTGCCAGATTTCAGTGACCTGATGACAAAGAAGTTAGGCTTCAAGTATGATGAAGTGAAGACTAACCGCAACAGTACCTATGCCTCTGCAGGCATGTCACGCCCATGGAGTGCAGAAGAGATTGCCACCATGCAAAACTACGTGAACCGTGGATATAGCCTCTTCCGCAATCGTGTGGCTGAGGGCAGAAAAATGAGTACCGAACAGGTTGAGAAGATTGCTCAAGGAAGAGTATGGCTGGGTACAGACGCCAAGAAGATCAAGTTAATTGATGGATTCGGCGGCTTGAGCGACGCCATCGACAAGGCTGCAGAATTGGCTCATCTCAGCAGTTATCAGGCGGTAGAATATCCGGCATTGGCTGGATGGATGGAACAGTTGCTGGATATGGCGGGCGGAAACAAGGGAACATATCTCGACGAACAGTTGCGTCTGGCATTGGGTGATCTCTACCAGCCATTCATCATGATACGCAATATGAAGGAGAAAGAGCCTATACAGGCTGCACTTCCTTACGTACTGAACATACAATAACATTTATAATAAGGTATGCGTACATAAATATATAGACATACCGAATTAAGAGAAAGGAAACAGACATGAGAACAGAAGGCGATCTTATCAAGATCAACGACTGGCTGCTACCACTGAGTTGGATTTATGGCGGCATGGTCAGATTTCGCAATTGGCTCTTCGATATCGGACTGAAAAAGAGTCAGTCATTCTCAATCCCGATCATTTCTGTGGGTAACATCACGGTGGGCGGATCGGGCAAGACTCCCCATGTGGAGTATCTGATACGCTTGTTACACGACAAGGTTAAGATAGCTGTGCTATCACGTGGTTACAAAAGAAAGACCAGTGGCTATGTGCTGGCAGATAAAGATACGACAATGTCAGAGATTGGCGATGAACCCTTCCAGATGCACAGCAAGTTTGACGATATCTATGTAGCCGTAGACGCTAAGCGTGTGAGAGGAATCGAAAAGTTGCAGAATGAAGAACCGACCAAGGATGTAGATGTAGTATTACTGGATGATGCCTTTCAGCATCGCTATGTAAAGCCAGGTATCAACATTCTGCTGGTAGATTACCACCGTCTGATCATCTATGACAAGATGTTGCCAGCAGGAAGACTGAGAGAACCTCTAAGCGGTAAGAACCGTGCAGACATTGTGATTATCACTAAATGTCCAAAGGACCTGAAGCCAATGGAATTTCGAGTACTCACCAAGGCTATGGACCTTTACCCTTTCCAGAAGCTCTACTTCACCTGCATCAACTATGATACGCCAAAGGGAGTTTTCGAAGACCAGCAGATAGCCAAGGAGGAGTTGAAAAACTACCATGCTCTGCTGGTTACTGGTATCGCATCGCCTAAGCAGATGGAACACGACCTGAAGCCAATGGTCAAGAGTATGCAATCGCTGAGTTTCGGTGATCACCATCGCTTCAAGAATAAAGACATCACACGCATCAACGAGGCGTTTGAACAGATGCCAGAACCCCGTCTGATTATCACGACAGAGAAAGATGCCGTGAGACTAAAAGAGACAGAAGGACTCTATGAAATAGTTAAGAAAAGCATATACGAACTGCCTATCAAGGTAAGTTTCATGCTGGAACAAGAAGATATTTTTAACGACAAAATCATTAGCTATGTACGAAAAAATTCAAGAAACAGCATCCTGGCTAAAAGAAAGGATGACAACAAGTCCGAAGACAGCAATCATACTGGGAACCGGTCTCGGACAATTAGCTTCAGAAATAACTGACAGTTATGAATTTCCATATAGTGAAATACCAAACTTCCCAGTATCTACCGTTCAAGGTCATGCAGGCAAACTGATTTTCGGTAAGTTAGGAGGTAAAGATATCATGGCTATGGAAGGAAGATTTCATTACTATGAAGGATATGACATGAAGGCTGTAACCTTCCCAGAACGTGTGATGTACGAGTTGGGCATTGAAACCCTCTTTGTAAGCAACGCTTCGGGCGGTATGAATCCGGAATTCCAGATTGGAGACCTGATGATTATCGATGATCACATCAACTTCTTCCCAGAACATCCATTGCGCGGAAAGAACTTCCCTACCGGTCCACGTTTCCCGGATATGCACGAAGCGTACGACAAGAAACTCCGCGACCTTGCCGACGATATCGCTAAGGAGAAGGGAATTGATGCAAAGCATGGTGTATATGTTGGCGTTCAGGGACCTACCTTCGAGACACCGGCAGAGTATCGCATGTATCGTGTATTGGGTGGTGACGCTGTAGGTATGAGTACTGTACCTGAAGTGATTGTTGCCCGCCATTGTGGAATCAAGGTTTTCGGCATCAGCATCATCACCGATCTTGGCGGTTTCGATGTACCTGTAGAAGTCAGTCATGAGGAGGTGCAGATTGCAGCCAATGCCGCACAGCCTAAGATGACAGAAATTATGCGAGAAATCATCCGCAGATCTTAAGTATAAATTATAAACTATTATTTATTTTGGATATCTCAAAGTTAGGTGAATTCGGTCTTATAAACCATCTCACCAAAGGTTATGAAAAGAAAAACGAGTCTACAGTTTATGGTGTAGGCGACGATTGTGCCGTGATGCATTATCCAGACAAGGAGGTGCTCATGACTACAGATATGCTGATGGAGGGCGTACATTTCGACCTTACCTATATTGACATGGTTCACTTGGGTTACAAGAGTGCAATGGTAAACATCAGTGATATCTTTGCTATGAACGGAACCCCACGTCAGATGGTAGTAAGCATAGCATTGAGTAAACGATTCAAAGTAGAAGACATTGATGAATTCTATAAGGGGCTTCGAATGGCATGTGACAAATGGGGAGTAGATATCGTGGGAGGTGATACTACCTCTTCCCTCACCGGTTTAGCCATCAGTATTACTTGTATCGGAGAAGCAGCAAAAGAAGAAATCGTATACCGCAACGGAGCCAAGGAAACAGACCTGATCTGTGTGTCGGGTGACTTGGGCGGTGCCTATATGGGACTTCAACTGCTGGAACGCGAAAAGGCTGTATACTACGGACAGATAGAAGATATCCGAAAGAAGATGGCTGAGGCTAAAGCAAATGGTGACAACGAGAAACTGGCTCTTCTGAACAGAGACTTAGAGAATATGCGCAACTTCCAGCCTGATTTCGCCGGCAAGGAATATCTCTTGGAAAGACAACTGCAGCCTGAGGCACGCGGAGATGTGATAGCACAACTGCGTGAGGCAGGTATCCGTCCTACCGCCATGATGGATGTGAGCGATGGTCTGAGCAGTGAATTGATGCATATCTGCGAACAGAGTCATTGCGGATGCAGAGTATATGAGAAGAACATACCTATCGACTACCAGACAGCCGTGCAGGCAGAAGAATTCAATATGAACCTTACCACCTGTGCTATGAATGGTGGCGAAGATTATGAACTTCTCTTTACCGTACCTATCGGTGACCACGAGAAGATTGAGGCAATGGAGGGTGTAAGGCAGATTGGCTACATCACCAAAGAAAATCTGGGCAAGTTCCTCATTACCAGAGACGGACAGGAATTTGAGCTGAAAGCACAAGGTTGGAATCCGCTGAAAGATTAATTTCAAGCAAGGGGATATTTTGTTAATAAACATTAAGCAAGAGAAAATATTTCGTTTTCTCTTGCTCAATTAAAATATTTATTGTACCTTTGCAACCGCAAAAAGCAAGATGGTGCCATAGCTCAGTTGGTAGAGCAAAGGACTGAAAATCCTTGTGTCCCCGGTTCGATTCCTGGTGGTACCACTCCTCCTTTCATAAAAGGCGGTTACTAACTGTGGTTAGGGCCGTCTTTTTTTATATCCATACCTTAAGGTAACAGATATTACAAACAAGACAAAGTATAGAATTTATTAAACAAACTAAACTTAAAAAGCTTATGAAGAAGATTTTAATAGCTTTATTGGTCTGTTTCTCATTTGTGACAGCCAATGCCAAAGATTACAGTAAGTATTATCAGAACTTACCAGTTCAGATGCAGCAACCAACATTGCCTTGCATCCCTGACAATCATGTCAGTATCTTAGAATGTGGCGGTAATGGTGACGGACTCACCATGAATACCCAGGCATTTGCCAAAGCTATCAGCAAACTGAACAAGATGGGCGGCGGTCATCTTAATGTGCCTGCAGGTATCTACCTTACCGGTCTCATCTCACTGAAGGACAATATTGACCTGCATCTGGAAAAGAATGCCATCATCGTTCTTTCTGAAGACAAGAATGATCATTTCAAGATAGACAAGACCACAGGAAAGAAAGAAAGCCGTGCTACTCCAGCCATCAATGCCAGCAAGAGAAAAAATATTTCTATCACAGGCGAGGGCACCATTGACGGAAACGGAGAATGGTGGAGACCGGTAAAGCGCAGTAAGGTTAGTGACGTAGAATGGAAAGAATTCCAGACTATGGGCGGAACACTAAATGAGAAGGGTGACATCTGGTATCCTTTCAACCTGAAGCACAAACCTAATGTGGCTGAGAATATGGACGAACAGGAGAAAACCCGAACACACATGATCAGATTCACCAGTTGCGAGAATGTGCTCGTACAGGGAGTTACACTTCTGAATAGTCCTAAATTCCATATCATCCCTACCCGATGCAAGAATGTGATTATCGACGGAATCACCGTAAAATGTCCTTGGAATGCCCAGAACGGTGATGCGATTGATATCTCCAGCTGTAAGGATGTACTCATCGTAAACAATGTGATAGATGCTGGTGATGATGGTATCTGCATGAAGGGTGGCGCAGGCGCAGCAGGTGTGGCAGCAGGTCCTTGTGAAAACATCAATATCCAGGACAACACCGTATACCATGCCCATGGAGGTTTTGTTATCGGCAGCGAGTTCTCTGGCGGCATGAAGAATATTGTTGTTCGCAACAATACTTTCCAGGGAACAGATACCGGTTTACGCTTTAAAAGTGCAGTGAAGAGAGGTGGAACATCAGAGAACATCTATATCGACCATATCTACATGACCGATATCAAGGATGCAGCCATCACCTTTGAGACCACTTATTTTGACAACCATGTAGGTGCCCAGAAGCAGACAACTCCCGTAAAGCAGGAATTCCTGCCAAACTTTCAGGATATCCACATGAGCAACATCTACGTACGAGGTTGCGAAACAGGTATTGAAGCACATGGTGCAGAAGGTATGGTACACGATATCACCATCAAGAACTCCAATATCTTCTACACCAAGGAAGCCAAGAATATCGATGCTGTCTGCAAAATTCTGTTGGAAAACGTACGTTTTGAAAGTTTCGCAAAGTAAATTTTCTACTCAACATTCAAGAAATCTACTTGACAACAGTAAGCGTATGATCGCAAACCGTGAAATGAATATCAAGACCCTCATAAGGCATTCCATAGACCTTATGAGGGTCTTTCTGGTAATGCGGACGGGGATCTTGGGCAAGTACCTCTTTCAATATTTCAATCTTTTCTGCATTCAATCCCTGCAGACGCAGATGCCTGTCTACATCTTCAGAAATCTCTACATCAAGTTTCTGCCATTTGCGGTCATCAACAAAACCGCTCCTTGCCCCAGGATGAGAATCGGCATACACCACATACGGCTTGATGTCAAATATCGGTGTCTTGTCCATTAGATCAGCCCCCTTAACATGAATGACAGGACCATGAGGAGTCTCCCATTCGATATGAGAAATTTTTACCGATGAAAGACCTATATTATTGGGACGGAAAGGACTTCGAGTGGCAAAGACACCCACTTTCTCATTGCCTCCCAACACAGGAGGACGAACAACCGGACTGTGCGCTTTGTGCCTATTGGCAGAAAATTCCCAAATCAGCCAAAGATAATCAAAGCCTTCCATGCCACGCAGCGCATCAGGGTTACGAAATTCGGGTTCAAAAACAATCTGTCCTTCCAGTTCTGCTACCAATCCAGCCTGTTTGGGTATGCCAAACTTGCTACTGAAGGGAGAACGAAAATATGCTATTGGTTTTATCTCCATATTTACTAATTATTACACCTTAATTATATATAAGACGAAAAAAGGCATGAATTATTTTGCCGTATGCACAAAATAATGTACCTTTGCAGACAGAATAAAAAAACAAAAAGAAATGAAAATACAAAGACCATCGTATGAAATCTGGTTACAGAAACCAGGTGAGCTCGGTATCTACCAGCAGATAGAACGAGCAGGAAGAGTATGCTATAAAAGTGAGAATAATACCACTGTAAATTCTGCCAAACCTTTCGTGGATCGGATGGTGCAGAGTGAACACTTTGCCATGCTGGAACATGGAACCGTGTATCTGGTATGCAAACATGGAGAGTTGCCGCTTTATACCCACAACAAGTTCTCACGTCTGAAAACTTTAGACGGCAAAGACTATATTACAACCAATCTCCGAGTATTGGCAGAAAACAAAGCGATGGATGATTTGAAGTACCTCAGCAACTATGAAGAAGGTAAGCACGAACTCCGTATTACCGTTCATTTTACTACTCAGATTTCCATAACCCGAGAATATAACCGTCATCGTGCCAACTCTATGGCAGAGCAGAGTACCCGATACTGCAACTATTCGAAGAATAAGTTTGATAACGAGATTACCATCAACCTGCCTACATGGGTAGAAGCAGAAGGGTTCGATGGTTCACAAGATCCCAGCGACTACCGAATAGAAGATATGTGTGCTGACATTGCAGAAGGAAGAACTGCAGAATGGAGTAAACTCACAACTTGGATATTCGCCAATCAGGCTGCCGAATATGCCTACATGAAACTGATAGAGGCAGGTTGCAAGCCACAGGAAGCACGAGCCATCCTACCATTGGACTGCAACACAGAACTGGTTCATACCGCTTTCGTGAGTGACTGGAAACATTTCTTCGACCTTCGCGCATTAGGTACTACCGGTGCACCACATCCTGATGCCAAGATTTTAGCCTTGCCACTGATGGAAGAGTTTAAGCAGAAAGGTTACCTCTAAGGTTTAAAAAATATTAAAGCACCCTTTCAAAATAAAGATTTTCTATTCTTTTGACATAACGAATAGATTTATTTCGTATTTTTGCGGTGTGTTTTTCATAGTATTAGATTTAAGGTTATCAAGATTGGGGCTACGGCGGTAGCCCTTTTTTATTGTCTTTTTCAGCCTTACCTCTCTATTTTTTGCCGATTTTGCTACTTATTAGCCCCCAAAATGCATTTTTTTGAAGAAAAATGAAAAAAAGTTGGCGAAAAATTTGGTGGAACCAGAAATTAGTAGTACCTTTGCAACCGCTTAAGAAAACCAAGCTATAGTCATCCAGACTAAAACAATGGAGAGATGGTAGAGTGGTCGATTACAACGGTCTTGAAAACCGTCGTACCGAGAGGTACCGGGGGTTCGAATCCCTCTCTCTCCGCAAGAGCCTTCTGAAAGAAATTTCAGAAGGCTTTTTTTATTTCCGTATTTGTATATTTCCTTCATATTCATTCACTATCCATGACAAGAAGACTTCAAATGCAAAATTATGCTATATTATTTGGTCATATCAAAGAAAACATGTAACTTTGCTAAAAAGTAAGCTATATGCAAGAAAAGACATGACAATGATAGATCGCTGTTACATAGAAATCACTAATACATGTAATCTCAACTGCCACTTCTGTCCAAAACATACAAGGAAGAAAAGACAGTTGAGTGCTGAGGAATTCGACCTGCTCACCGACAAGATACGCGGGAAGGTCTGTTTCCTATATTTCCACATTATGGGCGAGCCCCTACTACACCCTCTTCTACCCGAGTTTATCAATATGGCAAGAGAGAAAGGTTTCAAAACCGTACTTACATCCAACGGCACTCTGCTACCCAAAGCTATGGATCTCCTTGACACACTTCCCCACAAAATACAGCTCTCGCTCCACTCACACGAGAGTAATGCCAAGGGAGAGCTTGCCAGTTACATGAACGAGGTGATGACTTTTTCAACCCAAGCAGCAGAGAAAGGAACCTGCATAGTTCTCAGACTTTGGAACCAAGGAGGAAAAGACCGGGAAAATGAAGAAGTAATGGAGCACATCGAAAGATTTGTCCCCAAACCCTGGAAAGAACGACCTGACGGTTACAGACTTGCCAATAATCTCTATCTGGAGTTTGACAGGAAATTCGAATGGCCCAACTTTGATAACCATATCGAAGAAAAGGAAATCAGAAAAGGAAATCAGAAATCAGGTATCAGAGAAGAAAAAAGAGAAGTTTTCTGTAAAGCCCTACTCAAACAGATAGGCGTATTGGCAGACGGAACATTGGTACCCTGCTGTTTGGACCACAACGGAGATGTAGCACTTGGGAACCTGCTTGAACAATCGCTGGAAGAAATTCTGGCTTCACCCCGTGCCCAAGCCATGATAGAAGGTTTCAAGCACCATCAAGCCACAGAACATCTCTGTGAGACCTGTGAATCAGCCCTGGTAAGAAACAGTTTTAGAGGAAAAGCAAGAAGTTAATAGGAATTATGAAATATTATACAGCAATGACAATAGCTGGCTCAGACAGTTGTGGAGGAGCCGGCGTACAAGCTGACATCAAGACCATGTCAGCACTAGGCGTATATGCCGCATCGGCCATTACAGCCATTACCGTACAGAACACCCTGGGAGTTTATGCCATTCAAGACATCAACCCCGAAATAGTAAAGGGCCAGATAGAAGCTGTGATGGACGACATCCACCCAGATGCCATCAAAGTAGGTATGGTTAACGACCGTACCACTATCCAGGCTATTGCTGAAGCCCTGAAAAGATACCAAGGGAAATACCAGCATCTCATCATTGACCCTGTGATGGTTTCCACCAGTGGTTGCAGACTCATGCAGGAGGACGCTCTCAGCATTTTCATACAGGAGTTATTACCACTAGCTACCCTGCTAACACCTAACATCCCGGAAGCAGAGATACTGGCAGGAATGAAGATACAGAATAAGGAAGACATCCAGAACGCAGCTTTAGCCATCAGTAAGTTAGGCTGTAAATATGTACTCATCAAAGGCGGCCATTTCCAGGGAGCAGAAAAGATTGATTACCTCTTCGAAGACGGAAAACCTATTACCAGTTATCGAGGACTTAGCGTAAACACACGCAATACCCACGGTACAGGTTGTACCCTATCCTCAGCCATCACTTCTTATCTGGCAAGAGAAATGGATATGAATACAGCTATCGCCATGGCAAAGACCTATCTTTCAGGCGCAATTCTGGCAGGAAAAGATGTACAGATAGGAAAAGGTCATGGTCCGGTGAATCATTTCTATGAACCCAAGGCACTGTTTATCAAATAACAGCCAACACCTTTATATAAACAAATAAAATCACAACGAATATGAAATGGATAGTAATCACTCTGCCCGATTTTATAGAGAATGAATCAACCTATATCAACCAACTCTTTAAAGCAGGTATAGACCTGCTACATCTGCGCAAACCAGAATCAAATACAGAGGAGTGTAAGCGACTGATACAGGAAATCGACAAGAAATGGCATAAAAAGATTGTAGTACACGATCACTTCAAACTTTGTCAGGAATTTCATCTTCATGGTATTCATCTTAACAGAAGAAACCACGAGATTCCAGAAGGCTTTCAAGGAAGCATCTCACAATCCTGCCATAGTTTTAAGGAAGTAGAACAAGCTCTCCAGACTATATCACCCAAGAACAAAGACGAAAAGAGTGCGATACTCAAACCAGCCTGCCATTATGTTTTCCTCAGTCCAATCTTTGATAGCATTTCAAAGAAAGGCTACAAACATTCCTTCTCTAACAAAGACTTAGAGGAAGCAGGCATCAATGGAATCATCAATGAGCGAGTAGTTGCATTAGGAGGTGTCACCCCTGAATATATTCCACAATTGAGAGCATGGAACTTTGGCGGAGCTGCATTCTTAGGTGACATCTGGAACAGAAGAACTGATGCGAACTGGGCAAAATACCTTACCGGAATTAAGAAGAAACTTGCCCCCAGAAATACCCAGAATACGCTTAACAGTTCAAACATTTGGTAGAGGTAAATACACTACTTTCTAATAAGACAGGCCGAATCTCAACAATAAAAATAAAAAAATGCTTTTTTATTTTGTATTGTCTTCGATTTGCACTACCTTTGCACCCATGATATATCCAGATAATTTTGAAAATAAGATAGGATTCAATGAAATCCGCAAGATGCTGCGCGAAAGATGCCTCTCTCCACTCGGAAAGGAACAGGTAGACAAGATGGCATTCAGCAGCGATGCAGAACAAGTTAACGAATGGCTCATGCAGGTGCGTGAGTTCCGCAGACTGATGGAGGAAGTAGAAGACTTTCCCCTACAATATTTCTATGATGTAAGGGAGAGCATCCTCCGTATCCGTGTAGAAAACAGTCACCTGGAGGAGGACGAGCTGTTTGACTTGCGACGTTCACTATCTACCATAGCAGATATGGTGAAAATATTGAATCACAGCGATGATGATGACGAGCCGGAAGACGGATGGAAAAGAGAGAAAAAGTATCCCTACCCAGCCCTACATCGCCTTTCGCAAGATGTAGTTACTTTTCCACAACTGATTCAGCGCATCGACCAGATACTTGACAAATTCGGCAAGATAAGAGATAACGCAACCCCTGAACTTCTTCAGATTCGCAGAGAACTGGCAAAGACAGAGGGCAGCATATCACGTACCTTATATAGTATATTGCGCTCGGCACAAAGTGAAGGCATCATAGAAAAAGATGTTACCCCTACCCTGCGTGACGGCAGACTGGTTATTCCCGTCATCCCTACTCTAAAGCGTAAAATCAAAGGTATCGTACACGATGAGAGTGCCACAGGTAAAACAGTCTTTATAGAACCTACCGAGGTGGTAGAGGCAAACAACCGTGTACGTGAACTGGAGGGTGAAGAGAGAAAGGAAATCATTCGCATCCTCACCGACTTTACCAACAAGGTACGCCCATACTCCAAGGAAATTCTGGACAGTTACCGTTTCCTTGCCATCATTGACCTGATACAAGCCAAGCAAAAACTGGCTGATATCTTCAAAGCCATAGAACCCGAGGTAGAAGACCACCCACACATAGACTGGACCCGTGCGATACACCCATTATTGCAGCTATCTCTACAGAAAAAAAACGAGAAAGTAGTTCCGTTGGATATCATGCTTACACAGGACAAACGCATTCTTATCATCTCCGGTCCAAATGCAGGCGGCAAATCTGTCTGTCTGAAAACCGTCGGATTATTACAGTATATGCTGCAATGCGGTTTGAGCATCCCTGTAAGTGAGCGTTCAAAGACAGGTGTTTTCCAAAACATCATGATTGATATCGGTGACGAACAGAGCCTGGAGAACGACTTGAGTACCTACTCATCTCATCTTCTGAACATGAAGAATATGATGAAGGCAGCCAATAGCGAGACCATCATTCTGATAGATGAGTTTGGTACAGGTACAGAGCCAGGAATCGGTGGTGCTATCGCCGAAGCTGTACTCGACAAGTTCTGCAAGCAGCAAGCTTATGGTGTGATTACCACCCACTATCAGAACCTGAAGCATTTTGCCGACAGCCATGAAGGAGTGGTTAACGGCGCCATGCTCTACGACCGCCATGAGATGAAAGCCCTCTTCCAATTAGCTATCGGCAGACCAGGTTCTTCTTTCGCTATCGAAATTGCAAGAAAGATAGGATTACCCGAAGAAGTAATCAAGGAAGCATCAGATATCGTTGGTTCTGAATACATTCAAAGCGACAAGTATCTTCAGGATATTGTTCGTGACAAGCGATATTGGGAAAACAAACGCCAGAATATCCATCAGCGTGAAAAAGACATGGAGAAAACAATCTCCAAGTACGAAAACGACATAGAGGATATTGAGCGAAGCAGAAAGGCAATTCTCAAAAAGGCAAAAGAAGAAGCCGCAGAACTTCTGAAAGAAAGTAACAAGAGAATCGAAAACGCCATCCGGGAAATCAAAGAAAGCCAGGCTGAAAAAGAAGAAACCCGCCGTATCCGTCAGGAACTTGATACCTTCAAGCAAGAGGTTCAAGAAATTGATACCAAGGAGACCGATGACAAAATTGCCCGCAAGATAGCCCAAATTCAACAACGCAAAGAGCGCCATGCCAAGCGCCAGGCTGAAAAGAAAGAGAATCAGGAAAAGGCTGCAGCAGCACTGAGGAATGCACAGAACAAGACTCAAGCAGATAGTAAACGTGATATTCAGATTGGCGATACGGTGCGCATCAAGGGACTGACTACAATCGGAAAGATAGAAAACATTACTGGAGATACAGCAACTGCCGTATTTGGAGGAATGAGAACCAAGATGCGCCTGAACCGTCTGGAGCATGCCACAACTCCTGTTGAAAATGCAGACAAGACAGAAGAGCGCAAGGAAAATCTGGCTTCATACGGTATCAGCAAGGAAACCAGAAAGACCATTGACTCACATAAATCCAACTTTCACCAGGATCTGGACGTTCGCGGAATGCGAGGCGATGAAGCACTTAATGCGGTACAATACTTCATCGATGATGCTATCCTGGTAGGAATGCCAAGAGTCAGAATCCTTCACGGAAAGGGAAATGGCATTCTAAGACAGCTCATTCGCCAATATCTGAGTAGTGTGCCTAATGTGACCCATTATGCAGACGAACACGTACAATTTGGCGGATCAGGCATTACGGTAGTTGATTTTTAGCAAACAAACGTTAAACAACTAAAGTTTTTCGGCAAAACATTTGGCGGGTTCAAAGAAAAACCGTACCTTTGCACCCGCTTAAAAATTGAGACGGACAAGTCTCATACGACCAGCTCCCTCGGAATCCCCCCAGGATGGGAACATAGCAAGGGTACTTGGTTGTAGCGGTGCGATATGAATCGCTTGTCCACCCGCCTCTTTAGCTCAGTTGGCCAGAGCACGTGATTTGTAATCTCGGGGTCGTTGGTTCGAATCCGACAAGAGGCTCAAAAAGGAATCTTCTTTTGGAAGGTTCCTTTTTTTATTTACATACATTTTATTTCTATATTTCATAACATTACAGTTGAAACCTCTATTTCACGAGGATCTATCTTTAATTATATATAAATATTTCCACCCTTTACACCTTATATAATAAAAAAGTTGTATTTTTGCAAATTGATATGTTACATCCGTAGAAATACAATAAAAACAATGAATACAGAAAATAACGAGAATCAGAAAGAAAAGAAGACAAGCCAGCAAATGCATAAGGTTAAAACGATTATCATCGACACAGGCAAGATAAGACAAACCAAAGCATTCGCCCGGCAAGATGGTGCCATCCTCGGAGCTGTCTGGATTGTCAGTTTCGTATGTACCATGCTGGCAGTAGACCCGCAATACCAGATGCTGGGATTCATTTCCAACATTCTCATCATAGCAACCCCATTTGTTGTGGCAAAGCGACTGAAGGCATTCCGTGACTATGCAAGAGACGGACATATCTCTTTCCGTCATGCATTCTACTATTGCATCCAGACATTCTTCAATGCAACCCTTCTGCTTACCCTTGTGCAATATCTTTGGTTCCGTTTTATGGATACGGGTCTATTCATGAACCAACTGCAAACCAACTATCAGATTGTAGCACAAGCGTATCAGTTAACTGCAGGGGAATCTAAAGCCCTTCTTGATGCCGTCAGTATGATGAAACCGATAGCCTGGGCTTCGATGTTTATGATTACCGACCTGGTAGCAGGTGCTGTACTCAGTCCGATTATTGCTGCTGTAATGGCAAAGAAGAACAAACAACAGCATACAAAATAACAATAAATAAGAGACAAATAGATAAATACAAGATAATGGATATTTCAGTAATAATTCCTCTTTTCAATGAGGAAGAGTCGTTACCAGAGCTCTTCGCCTGGATAAAGCGAGTAATGGCCTCAAACGATTTTACTTATGAAGTCATCTTTGTGAACGACGGTTCTACCGACCGTTCATGGAACGTCATAGAAGAACTTGCAGAGAAGAACGAGCAAGTAAAGGGTATCAAATTCCGCAGAAACTATGGAAAGAGCCCAGCACTCTTCTGTGGTTTCAAAGAAGCACAGGGTGATGTTGTCATCACCATGGATGCCGATCTACAGGATTCTCCAGACGAGATTCCGGGACTCTACCAGATGATTATGAAAGAGGGATATGACCTCGTGTCAGGTTACAAGCAGAACCGTAAAGAAGGAGATCCTCTGAGCAAGACCATCCCTACCAAACTCTTCAATGCTACTGCACGCAAAGTAAGCGGCATACACAATCTGCACGACTTCAACTGCGGTCTGAAAGCTTATCGCCTCGACGTAGTTAAGAATATCGAGGTATATGGTGAGATGCATCGTTACATCCCATATCTAGCCAAGAATGCAGGTTTTGCCAAGATAGGCGAAAAGCCTGTTCATCATCAGGCAAGAAAGTTCGGCAAATCAAAGTTTATGGGATGGAACCGCTTTGTAAATGGTTATCTTGACTTGATGACACTCTGGTTCCTGAGCAATTTTGGCAAAAAACCAATGCACGTATTCGGCTTCCTGGGTAGCGTCGTATTCTTCATAGCCTTCCTATCGCTCATCGGCTTAGGTATAGACAAGGCCATCGACCTGCACAACGGCATCTACGGACATCTCATTACCGATTCACCTTACTTCTTCATTGCTCTTGTAGCGATGGTTTTGGGTAGCCAGCTGTTCCTTGCCGGATTCCTGGGCGACCTTATCAGCCGCCAGAACCCAAACCGTAACGATTATCAAATAGAAAAAGAAATAAGATGCGGAAAATAATACCTTTCGTCGTTTTCATGGTTCTAGCCATGATGGGATGTACATCTCTCGACTGCCCACTCAACAATACCGTATATACCAAATACAAGTTGATGGGCGACAATAAAACGCTAAAAGACACGCTAACGATTTCTACGAAAAAGATAGCAGGAACAGATAGTGTGCTGATCAATAAGGATGTAAACGTAGACAGTTTCAGTCTGCCTATGAGTTACAGCCAGGATGAAGACGTATTGTTTTTCGAGATACATACCCTATCGAAGCAAGTATTCAAGGACACCGTGACTGTATCAAAGGAAAACCGCTCTCATTTTGAGTCGGTAGACTGCAGTCCATCGTTCTTCCATACGATAACCGATGTTAAGACTACTCACAATTATATTGACTCAATAGTCATCAATCAAAAAGAGGTAAATTATGATGCATCCAAAGCACATTTCTACATATATTTTGGCAGCCGCAACTAGTATGCTATCCCTATTTGCTGTTCTCCCCTGTCAGGCCCAAAGCAAGAAGAAGATCATAGAGCAGCAGCCTGATACCATACCTTTTTTTAGAGGTATGGCTGTGGGAGTTGACCTGATAGGTCCCGTACAGTTGATGGTTAGCGACTATGGGCAGTACGAAGCATCTCTCCGTATCAATCTGAAAGACAAGTATTATCCTGTTTTCGAATTGGGTTATGGAAAGGCAGATGCCAGCGATGAGGCAACCCAAATCTCCTACAAGACCAGCGCTCCCTATTTCAGATTAGGTGTAGACTGGAATCTTCTGAAGAACAAACACGACGACTACCGTCTGTTTGGCGGTTTCCGTTATGCCTGCACCTATTATGAATATGACCTGAGCGCTCCACCCGTTACAGACCCAGTATGGGGCGGCGAAACGCCCTATGGAGGTAATGGCATTTCCTGCAACTATCATTGGCTGGAAGGTGTAATAGGTATTGATGCCAAAATCTGGGGTCCCGTCCGTATGGGTTGGAGTTTCAGATACAAACGCCGCCTCTTCAAGAACGATGGAGAATTAGGCAACACCTGGTATGTGCCAGGCTACGGTAAGCAGGGAGGTTCACGCCTTGGCGGAACATTCAATGTAACCCTAGAGATTTAAAGACTTCATAATGTGTAAAGAATGAAAAAAAAGAAACTTATCTGGCAAATTCCATTTCTGTTGATACTTATCATTGGTACCATCATTATCATACGTCAGCAGCATAATACGCCTTATCAGAAAGATACCGGTTTTATCTTTGGAACCATCTATCACATTACCTATCAGAGTGATACCAACTACCAGCAAGAGATAGAAACAGAACTCAAGAAGGTAGACCAATCCTTGTCTCCTTTCAATAAGACCTCTGTCATCACACAGGTAAACCAAGGTAAAGATATTGAGGTAGACGAAATGTTTACCGAAGTATTCCGCATGGCAGAAAGCATCTCAAAAGAAACCAATGGAGCCTTTGATATCACGGTTGCCCCAATGGTAAACCTCTGGGGCTTTGGATTCAAGCAGGGGGTATCTCCTACGAAAGCCAAGATAGACAGTATCAAAACGCTGGTTGGTCATGAGAAAGTAGCCTTGGAAAAGGGACGCATCATCAAGCAAAATCCTAAGATCATGCTTGACTGTTCTGCTATCGCCAAAGGATATGGCAGCGACATTGTTGCCAGATTCCTGAAAAAGAAAGGTATCAGCAACTTTATGGTTGAGATTGGTGGAGAAATTGTAGTAAACGGTGTTAGCGAGAAACAAGTGCCTTGGCATATTGGTATCAACAAGCCAACTGACGATTCTACCAATACGAGTCAGGAAATTCAGGATGTACTTGATATTACCGACATAGCCATGGCTACGAGTGGTAACTACAGAAACTTCTATTATAAAAACGGCAAGAAGTATGCACATACCATAGACCCCAAAACAGGCTATCCTGTACAGCATAACATCTTATCTGCAACGGTTTTAGCCAAGAACTGTGCCACAGCCGATGCCTATGCTACCTCGTTTATGGTAATGGGAATGGAGGGCGCAAAACAGATTCTGAAAAAGCATCCGGACCTCTGTGCATATCTCATCTATGCTGACGAGAAAGGACAAAACAAGATATGGTATTCATCATCTCTCAAAAACAAGATATTAAATAAATAAACTTACATGTCAACCAATAGACTATACGACAGTTTATTATCACTCCCATTATTCTTGGGAATGACTCGCTATGACTTCCAAAATGTAGCTGGTAAAACCCGTTTTGACTTTCAAAAACTGGAAGCGGGTGAAACTATAGTTGAAGAAGGCACCAGTTGTACACGTCTATATTATTTAATCAGTGGAGATATTAAGGTGATAACCCAGGCAGATGACTACGGCTATCAGGTAGAAGAAGACATTTCGGCACCGGAATCATTCCAGTTGGAACGACTTTTCGGTCTTACCCAGCGCTTCACTCACACTTATGTGACAAAGAACAACTGCAGCATCATGTCAGTCAGCAAGCAAGAGATCATGAAGTTATCCGATGAATATGAAATATTCCGCATCAATCTTCTGAACTTGGTCTGCACCCAATCCCAGAAGAACAACCGCAGACTGTTCAGAGTTCCTGCCAAGACACTGAGTGAGCGCCTGATCCGTTTCTTCGAGAGCCACAGCGTCCGCCCGGCAGGCAAGAAAATCTTTCATATCAAGATGACCCGTTTAGCAGAAGAGATGAATGTAAAGCGCATCTATGTATCCAAAGCCCTCAACGAATTACAGTCAGAAGGACTTATCCAGCTAGAACGAGGCAGAATCTATATCCCTGCACTGGAAAATCTCATCAAACGCTAAAGAAAATATAACGACCGATAAATATAAGTTAAAAACGTTTATAATCAAGGCAATAAAGCATTTTTTTGCTAACTTTGCAGCTAAAAAGTAACAATATGCAAGACAATACAACACAAAATAGAACCAACCCATTCTTCGTGCCTTACAATACACCGCACGACACAGTACCATTCGAACGAATCCGTCTCGAAGATTATGAGCCAGCATTCATGGAGGGAATCCGCCGTGATGACGAGGCTACAGACAAGATTGTAAACGATCCGGCAGAGCCAACCTTTGAGAATACCATTGCAAGAGTTGATACCGATAAGGGCGAACACTATTACGACCTCTTGAGCCGTGTATCTAACGTTTTCTCTTGCATGATGAGTGCTGAAACCTGCGATGAGATGGAAGAGATTGCGCAGAAGATGAGTCCGATTCTCACCAAGCACGCAAATGACATCACGCTGAACAAGAAACTCTTCGAGCGCATCAAGTTCGTTCACGATCATCCAAACAGAGAACTGACTCCTGAAGAGAAGATGCTTCTGGACACCAGCTATGACGGATTCGTACGCAGCGGTGCACTTTTAGATGAAGAAGGTAAAGAGAAACTTCGCAAACTTACAGAAGAAGCCAGTATGCTCACTCTGCAGTTCTCACAGAATCTCTTAAAAGAAAACAAAACTTTTACACTCCATATCACAGACGAAGCACAGCTCGACGGACTTCCTGAAACAGCAAAAGCAGCTGCTGCGCATACCGCCAAAGAGCAGGAAAAAGAAGGCTGGATCTTTACACTCGATTATCCAAGTTATTCTCCATTTATGACCTACTCTACCCAGCGTAAGCTCCGCAAACAGATGTATATGGCACGCAATACGGTATGTACCCATGATAACGAGCAGAACAACCTGGAAATCTGCAAACGACTGGTAAACCTGCGCAGAGAGCTCGCCCAGTTGCTCGGTTTCGAAACCTATGCCGACTATGTTCTTCGCCATCGTATGGCAAGCAATACAGAACATGTATATAAACTTCTCAATGACCTGATAGAGGCTTATAAGCCAACGGCAGAAAAGGAAGTGGAAGAAGTGGAAGCCCTTGCCAAGAAGCTGGAGGGTAAAGATTTCGAAATGAAACCATGGGATTTCGGCTTCTATTCTCATAAACTCCAGATGGAGAAATATAATCTCGATGCAGAAATGCTTCGCCCTTATTTCCAGCTGGACAAAGTGATAGACGGTGTGTTTGGCCTCGCCAACAAACTGTATGGCATCACCTTTAAGGAGAACAAAGAGATACCGGTATACCACCCAGACGTCAAGGCATACGAGGTATTTGATAAAGACGGAAGCTATCTGGCAGTATTCTATGCCGACTTCTTCCCTCGCAAGGGCAAGCAAGGAGGTGCCTGGATGACAGAATTCCAGGGACAGTGGATAGACCATAAGGGGAACAACATACGTCCTCACGTAAGTGTGGTAATGAACTTTACCAAGCCAACAGAAGAAAAGCCTGCTCTCTTGACATTAGGAGAAGTAGAAACCTTCCTCCATGAGTTTGGTCACAGTCTTCACGGCATGTTTGCCAATACCCGCTTCGAGAGTCTTTCGGGAACCAACGTATGGTGGGACTTCGTAGAATTGCCATCACAGTTTATGGAGAATTATGCAATAGAGAAAGATTTTCTCCGTACATTTGCCTTCCACTATCAGACAGGTGAACCATTGCCAGATGAACTCATAGAGCGCATTATGAAGAGTCGCAACTTCATGGCAGCCTACGGTTGCCTGCGCCAGGTAAGTTTCGGATTGCTTGACATGGCATACTACACCCAAAAGAAAGAATTTACTGCCGACATCATGCCTTATGAAAAGGAAGCCTGGAAAAAGGCGATGATATTGCCACAGTTGCAGGAAACCAGTATGACCGTACAGTTCTCCCACATCATGGCAGGAGGTTATGCCGCAGGATATTATAGCTACAAATGGGCAGAAGTATTGGATGCTGATGCTTTCAGTGTATTCAAGAAGAATGGAATCTTCGACCAGAAGACTGCTCAAAGTTTCCGTGACAACGTACTCTCTAAGGGTGGAACAGAGCATCCTATGGTTCTCTACAAACGGTTCCGTGGACAAGAGCCAACCATCGATGCACTGCTGGAACGCAACGAAATCAAGGTACAACATAAAGGATAAGAGGATGGCAAACGAACTTTCCAAACAAACCAAGCTCGACCTTCGCTATTTGCGAATGGCACGTATATGGGCTGAAAACAGCTATTGCAAACGCCGACAGGTAGGTGCACTGGTTGTAAAAGATAAAATGATTATCAGTGATGGCTACAACGGTACACCGAGCGGATTTGAAAATGTCTGTGAGGACAACAACGTAACCAAGCCATACGTTCTCCATGCGGAGGCTAATGCTATTACGAAATTGGCTCGCAGCAGCAATAACAGTGAGGGAAGTACGCTTTACGTCACCGCCTCTCCATGTATAGAATGTGCCAAACTGATCATACAGTCGGGCATCAAACGTGTTGTATATGCAGAGAAATACCGTCTGGACGATGGTATCAAACTAATGCAACGAGCAGGAATCAAGGTAGAATACCTCAATCCTGATGAAAAGACATCTTCTGTAGAAGATTAGAGATAAGATAGATAAAACGTTAGTAAAAAGAGAATTGTTATGAACATGAGTAAGAATAAGACCAACCGCTTTATGCCATTCATCATGGCATTCTGTGTTGTGATAGGCATTATCATCGGAACATTCTTTTCCAACCATTTCTCAGGAAATCGCCTCAACGTTATCAATAGTGGAAGCAACCGTCTGAACAACCTGCTCCATCTTATTGATGACCAATATGTAGATGCCGTGAACATCGACTCGCTGGTAGATAAGGCAATTCCACAGATTTTAGCAGAACTGGATCCACATTCCGTATATATCAGTGCTAAAGACGCAGCTCAGGCCACCGACGATCTGAAAGGATCTTTCTCGGGTGTAGGCATAGAGTTTGTCATCCGCCAAGATACGATACATGTACAGAATGTGATACAGAATGGACCTGCCGAGAAAGCCGGACTTTTGGCAGGAGATAAGATTGTAGCCGTAGACGGCAAACCTTTTGTTGGCAAGATTGTAACCAATCAGGAGGCAATGCATCGCCTGAAGGGTCCAAAGGATACCAAGGTAAAAATCGGAGTTATACGATATGGAAGCAAGAAGGTTAAGACCTTTACCGTAACCCGAGGTGAAATTCCAACAAAGAGTGTTACAGCAGCTTACATGCTTAACGACAAAACTGGCTATATCCGTATCAAGAACTTTGGCGAGAACACCTATCCGGAAATGCTGATTGCTCTGGCTAAACTCTCACAACAGGGATTCACCAACCTCTGTATTGACCTTCGGGATAACTCAGGTGGTTACCTGACGGCTGCAGTAAACATGGCAAACGAATTCTTGCCAGACAAGAAGCTCATCGTTTACACACAGGGACGCAAATCACCTAGACATAACTATATGAGTGATGGTAAGGGTGCCTACCAGAAGATTCCGATGGTAGTTCTCATCAATGAAGGTTCTGCATCATCTGCAGAAATCTTTGCGGGTGCCATGCAGGATAATGACCGTGCTACCATCATCGGACGACGGTCGTTTGGTAAGGGACTGGTTCAGCAACAGATAGAATTCCCAGACCACAGCCTCATCCGTCTGACCATTGCGCGCTACTATACTCCTTCAGGAAGATGCATCCAGAAGCCATATACTCTGGGCGATGACAAGGATTATGAGCAAGACTTGCTCGACAGATATCAGCACGGAGAGTTTTTCTCACAGGATAGCATCAAGCATACAGGACCTGCTTATCATACAGGTAACGGCCGTATTGTCTATGGCGGAGGTGGCATCACTCCAGACATCTTTGTTCCTGAAGATACGCTCGGCATGACATCCTATTTCAAGGAGGCTAGTCTGAGTGGTCTCATCTTGCAGTTTGCCTTCACTTATACAGACGATAACCGCCCGAAGTTGAATAACTTCAAGGAGATGATGGAACTTGCCGATTATCTTGACAGTCAGGACATGGTTGAAAAGTTTGTCAGCTATGCCGATAAACATGGTTTAAAACGTAGAAATCTTTTAATCAAGAAATCACACAAACTATTAGACCGTGTCATCGACAGCCGTATCATCTACAATATGTTGGACGAGCAGGCATGGACCCAATACATCAATCTTGATGATCCAGTCATCAAAAAGACGCTGGATGTATTTGAGAACCATGCAGCATTTCCAAAGAAACCAGAGCCAGCCAAAAAACGCGCTGCGAAGAAAGAAAAGATAGCTATGGCGAATATGCCCTACAACTATTCTTCCTTACACCATAATAATTGTATGATAGCAAACGCTTAAGGCATGGACAAGAAAGAATTAAGAAAAATCATAAAATACAGAAAGCGACAGTATTCCTCAAGACAACTTGAGGAACTGTCGCTTTCTGTATTATCAAGTTTAGATTCCAACCCGCATCTTCAGAATGCCCAAACCATACTGATGTACTATTCGCTTCCTGATGAAGTGGACACCCATCATTATATAGACCAACTTGTTTCCAGGGGAAAACGAGTAATACTGCCCGTTGTGCTGGACGATACGAATATGGAACTAAGAGAATATTCCGGAGTACAAGACCTGAAGGAAGGAGCCTATCATATACTTGAACCAAAAGGCAAGATTTATCCGGAAGAGAAATATCCTGAGATAGAACTTGCCGTAATCCCAGGCATGAGTTTCGATATGAAAGGCAACCGGTTAGGAAGAGGAAAAGGCTATTACGACAGATTTCTTGCCCAGATTCCACATGCATATAAAATAGGAATCTGTTTCGACTTCCAGAAAATCAAAGAGGAAGGACTCCTTCCTGTTACCCCTACAGATATATGCTTGGACGAAATCATATAGCATATAGAGCGGGGAATATTAATAAAAGCGTATATCTGCAATAACCTGTGCACCAACCTGTTCATTCAAACGATGAACAAGGGTAGCACGGCTCATCGTGAGGTCAGCCCTCAATGCAGCATTCTCTATCTTTACATAGAGAGTCTGGTTCTTGATAAACTTATCACCACAATATGCAGCAATATTTTCCCCTACAACAGAATCCCAACTCATTATCAGGCGTTTCTGCTGTAAAGGAGTCTCCAAGCCTTCCTTTCTCAGAAATTCGGGCAAGAGTTCCGCTATTGACTTAACTTTTCTTCTAAACATATTCTTAAAATTTTAAGGGAAACATGATCTGTTTCCCTTAATTTTCTACTTTATTATTTCCCCATTCTCTACATAGAATATCGTATGATCTCCCTGCATGTTCTGGAGAATCTTATCCAAATGATCACGGTTCGTATCCGTAATAAAAATCTGCCCGAAATGGTCACCGGCAACCAGTTTCACAATAGCCTCAACCCGCTGAGCATCCAACTTATCGAAAATATCATCTAAGAGGAGCAAAGGAAGCGTATTGGAACTCGTGCGCTGCAGGAAAGTAAATTGAGCCAGTTTCAGGGCAATCACGAAAGTTTTGTTCTGCCCCTGACTTCCCTCTCTCTTCATCGGATAATCACCCAGCAAAAACTCCAGATCATCACGGTGAACACCATGCAGAGAATACCCTACAGCACGATCCTTAAACCGGTCGCGCTGGATAACATCCAACAAAGGACCTCTCTGGCAATGAGAAACATAGTGAAGACGGACCTGCTCCTTATCACCCGAAATCTGCTGATAAATCTGCTGAAACAGCGGAACCAGTTCGTCAACGAAAGCCTGCCGTTTCTGGTACAGCAATTCACCATTACTCGCCATTTGCTGCTCCCAAAGTTCCAGCAGCGTAATATCAGGCTCCTCCTCCATTTTCAGCAAAGCATTTCTCTGTTGCAAAGCCTTATTATAGTTGGATAAAGCCTCTATATAAGAGTAATCATACTGAGAGATGACCACATCCATCAGTTTTCTGCGCTCTTCACTTCCTCCTTCTATCAGAGAAACATCAGATGGAGAAACCAGAATCAGAGGGATAAGCCCAATATGTTGCGAAAGACGCTTATACTCCTTCTTGTTTCTCTTGAAATGCTTCTTGGTACCCCGTTTCATGCCACAGTAAACATTCTCTATCTCCCCCTTATCATTATCATAATTTCCCTCCAGCATAAAGAAAGGCTCATCATGAGTAATAATCTGGGAATCGATAGAATTATAGGCACTCCTACAGAAAGAGAGATAGTAGATGGCATCAAGGAAATTAGTCTTTCCCATGCCATTATGTCCTATCAGACAATTGATTTTGGGCGACAACTCCAGATTGGCGCTCTTTATATTTTTAAAGTTAATAATGGAAATATTCTTTAAAATCATAGTCTCTTTTCTGCTTTTATAGTGCAAAGTTAGCAGAAAAAGAGGGAAAAACAAAAAAAATAGGCTAGAAATTTCAATAATTGAATAAAATTGAGTAAATTTGCAGAAGTTTAGCGGCATTCCACAATTTGAAAGCTAACTTTCTATTGAACAGATTGCTCCTAAACCAGAAACTAAAAAGTATAGAATAATAAAAAAGCAAAATAAAAATGGCAAACAACAACGTACAGGCTCAGGAAACAGAGAGCCTAAACATTCGTGAGGCCTTCTTCTTGAAGTACAAGAAGGCTATTATCATTGCAGTAGTAGCTATCATTGTTATCATTGCAGGTGTATTCGGTTATGTATCTCAGATCTCAGGTCCACGTGAGGACAAGGCTAGCACTATGCTTGCTAAGGGGCAGACCTACTTTGCTAACCAGATGTATGAGCAGGCATTGAAGGGTGATGGCGCAGGCTATGTAGGTTTTACTAAGATTGCTGACGAATACAGCAGCACAGATGCAGGTAACCTGGCAAACCTCTATGCTGGTCTTTGCTATGCAAACCTCGGCAAATGGGCAGAAGCTCAGAAGAGTCTGGAATCTTTCTCTTCAGAAGACGACCAGATGATCAGTCCTGCTGCTGAAGCTGCCTTAGGTGATGCTTATGCGCATCTCAACCAGCTCGACAAGGCTGTAGATGCTTTCAAGAAGGCTGCTTCTATGGCTGACAGCAAGGCTGACGAAGGTACAAACAACAGTCTTTCTCCTATATTCATTATCAAGGCAGGCGAGATTCTCGAAAGCCAGGGTAAGAAAGACGAAGCTTTGAAGCTTTATCAGGATGCTAAGAAAAAGTATGTTAACGCTATGCTCGTACAGAGTGGCGAAATCGACAAGTACATCGAGCGCGCTTCTAACTAATCTGTACTGATAACAATTCGAAATCAATATGGCAACAGCACTTCATAATTTATCAGAATACGACTTTACTAAAATACCAGACGCCAGTAACATGTGCTTTGGTATCGTTGTAGCAGAATGGAATCCTGAGATAACGGGCGCTTTGCTCGACGGAGCAGTAAAAACACTCGAAAAACATGGAGCACTCACAGAGAATATCCATGTGAAAACTGTTCCAGGCAGCTTTGAACTTATCTACGGAGCCCATCAAATGGTTTTGAATGGCGGCTATGATGCAGTCATCATTTTAGGTAGTGTGATACGTGGTGAAACTCCTCACTTCGATTACATCTGCGAGGGTGTTACCTACGGAATTGCCCGTCTGAATGCTACTCAGGAAATACCTGTTATCTATGGTCTCTTGACTACCAACGATCTGCAGCAAGCTAAGGATCGTAGCGGCGGCAAGTTGGGTAACAAGGGTGATGAGTGTGCTATAGATGCTATCAAGATGGCTAAGTTCTAGTTTTCACAACGAGAGTTGATAAACTGAATGTTATATATATAATAAGGTATAAGCATATGAAACTCTACCAGCTATTGCAGTCGTTTGAATTTGAAGAGATTTTTCCAACAGTCAATGTGATGTTTCCAAATGCACAGTTGCATCGCGATATTTTTGAAAAAGCATTCGATATGCTTTGCAATATCCAACCTATCACATCCAAAAAGGTTATCAAGTTTGAACTGATGGAAGATCCTAACTCAAATGATATGTTTGTTGGAGCAAATGATAGCTGTTTCCAGTCCACATGGGATGTATGCCTGGGAAAGGAAATCAAAAAAGGCAAAGGCGCTGATCTCAATGATGTAGAACTGGCAGCCAACTGCTTACTCAATGTTCTTTTCATCGGACGTCATCCTCAAGGATTTGACAAGGACTATAAAAAGTTATTGAAATAAACTGTCAATACATAATAAAAAAACTCCTGAAGTTGTTTGAAACAAACTTCAGGAGTTTTTTTATGTTTCTTCAATCAGATGCATTGATAAATAAAAGTATCTGTAGTAAATAGTGATAAGTATCTTAAAGAGCTAAGAAACGCTTGTTTATCGTACTTCAACTCATAGATGATATCATCAGAGATAACATATCTATTGGCTCAAAGAATCAGATAAATCTGATTGTCGGCAAACGCCAGCAGGGTTGCTGGCATATGCCAGCAATCGTACAATTCCAGATATTGGAACTATTAAAACGTAGAGATATGACTATTTAACCTATTAGCTATTACACTAATAGTATACTAAACAAAGCAAATACTCATACATTTAACGGAAGAACCGCTTTATACCCCATCTTCTTCATCTTCTTCATCTTCAGCAGAAGCGTTGGTATCCAACTTCTCATCCTTTGATATAGAGATACTACCCATTCGGGAAATCTTAAGTACCAGAGGTACATATTCATCGCTGGTTACATCAGGCGACCCTACACTTGCTGCGAAGTAAAGATAATCACCTTCTGCTTTCACATACACAATACCAAGCAAAGCACCCATGTCCTGTGTATGTTTGTCAATATAGGATGTGAAATCTTTCTTTGTGAAAGTACGGCTAAAGAATTCAGAACCATCACTTCTCAATACCTTAACCGAAATTCTGTTATCATAATACTTGGTGTTTTCGTCCAACTGGAGAACTGGAAGTTCCTTGTCAGAACTACGCTTCACCACTACTTTATAATGGGAACCAACCCAATCAGCCTCCCTGGTCTGCTCATAATCACTCATTTTCTGAGTAGCTTTGTTCACAACCTTAGCCACCGGTTTAGGAGCAATAATGATATTACTCTTCTTCTGTTCTGTACAAGCCGTCAAGCTAGAAATAGCCAAAAGACCTATTAATATATAATCAATTCGTTTCATTCCGTTATTTTTTCTTACTGCAAAAGTACATTTTTCTTTTGAAATAGCCAAAGAAAAGAACCGAAATCTACATTCTTACACAAAATCAAGCGCAAAAAGGCGCCTACTTTCACAAGCAGGCGCCCTAACATACCTAAATACTAACTAATAAATTTCCTATTGAATCTTACACGATATAATAAAGTTCAGTTTATGAATTCTAATCGTAACTTTGACGAAAAGAAAATGAAAAGGTTTAATCAAGATATAAAAAAAGTGCTTTTTCTGCTTTTTTTTTCATTTCTTAGCAAAAGAACATCAAAAAACATGATTTTGTTTTGTTTTTCGAACAATTTGCCGTACCTTTGCAGCATAATAAAGACATTAAGTATGAAAAAGAGGTTAATATTTATCATTTCTGTATTTTTTGCCTTCGTTTCATGTTCGCATCAGCAAACAGAAAAGAAGGAGCAAGTCATCGACACAATACCTGTGATGGTGATGCAGATACAGAAATGCAATCGCTTATATACAGCAGAAGCTCATGTTCATAAGATTATAACACATGATGACCAGCTCAATCTGAAGGGTTCACTGTTCAAGAAAGACTTTAATATTCATGTTCCTGGCTCTAACCGCAAGGTGGCCATTCCGATGGATGCGACATTAAAAGCTTATGTAGACTTTTCAGGATTCTCTGCAAAGAACGTAAACCGACAAGGCGACAAGATAGAAATCATCTTACCAGACCCAAAAGTGATGCTCACCAGCAGTAAAATCAATCACGAAGGTGTAAGACAATTCGTTTCACTCACCAGAAGAAACTACAGTGATGCAGAACTGTCACAATTCGAACAACAAGGCAGGGAAAGTATCATTCGCGATATCCCGAACCTAGATATTCTTGAACAGGCACGCCAAAGTGCAGCAAACACCCTGATTCCGATGTTACAGGACATGGGATTTGCAGAAGAGAATATCAAAATCAGTTTCAGAAAGAAATTCACTTTCAACGATCTGAAGACTCTTCTGGATAAGACAACTATCGAAAAGAATCACTAAGCGAGGAGAACAATGATATGAAAAGAATACAAATCATCATACTATTAGCACTGATCCTTATTCTGGGTGGAGCCTTCTATTGGCTCACCAAAGACAATGAGGTCAGCGTGGTACAGGAAGATAAGACAACCCTCTCACCCACTCAAGTAGAAAGCATCGAGAATATCGGTCAATGGGAATTTCTATCTGTAAGTGATGAAGAACTGATAGATACAATACGCCATGGCTTTTTGGGCGATGACCAACTGGTACGTATCTATTACGGAACGCTGCGCTTGGGTATCGATATGAAGGATGTAAAAAAAGGCTGGCTACAAGCCAGCCAGGACAGCATCGTATGCACTTTACCTCCTATCAAACTGCTAGACCATAACTTCATTGACGAAGCGAAGACCAAGAGTTTCTTTGAAGAAGGCAAATGGACAGGCAGCGACAGACAGGCTATGTATGAGCGTGCTTATCAAGCCATGAAGAAACGTTGCTTAAACCGCACCAATATCTATACTGCACAGACGAATGCCAAGACTCAGTTTAGAGAGATGCTGAAAGCAATGGGATTCAAAAACGTAAAGATAGAATTTGAGAAATAACAAGGTTATAATACACAAGTAACTGCGTTATCAGGTATAAAAAATATAGATATAAGATAAACATAAAATTTTTAAGAGATGGATGCAATAAACGATTTTTTCACCGCATTTAGTTCATTCCTCTGGGGATGGCCTATGATTATCCTGCTGTTGGGAACCCACATCTTTCTGACCATCCGCTTGCGCTTTCCACAACGCAAGATTTTCAAGGCAATCAAACTATCTGTAAAGAAAGACAAGAATGCCACAGGAGATGTTTCACAGTTCAGAGCACTGGCAACAGCATTGGCAGCTACAATTGGTACCGGTAACATCATCGGTGTGGCTACAGCTATCGCTCTTGGCGGACCAGGAGCCGTATTCTGGTGCTGGTTAACCGGTGTCTTTGGTATTTCTACCAAATATGCCGAAGGATTACTCGCCGTAAAATATCGCGTAAAGACCAAGCGAGGCACGATGTTGGGTGGTCCTATGTATGCCCTGGAAAAAGGATTGGGCTGGAAATGGCTTGCAGTCCTGTTCGCCCTCTTTGCCGCATTGGCATCATTCGGAATCGGTAGCACGGTACAGGCAAATGCCATCTCTACCCTGGTAGAAAACCAATACGGCATTTCTCCATACATTACTGGAACAATCGTTACGGCTTTAGGAGCAGCTGTGATTCTTGGAGGCGTGAAAAGTATCTCCAAGGTTTGTGGCATGCTGGTACCTTTCATGGCACTCTTTTATGTATTAGGCTGCATCTACATTCTCTGTGTAAATCATGCTTATTTATTGCCTGCCATCCACGTAATCTTTGACTCTGCATTCACAACAAAGGCTGCAGGTGGCGGCTTCGCTGGAAGTACCATGATGATTGCAGCCCGCTATGGTATAGCCCGCGGATTGTTCTCTAACGAAAGTGGTCTGGGGTCGGCACCCATCGTTGCTGCAGCAGCCCAAACCCGTAACCCTGTGCGTCAGGCATTGGTTTCATCTACCGGTACCTTTTGGGATACTGTCATCATCTGTGCCCTTACAGGTCTCGTCATCACCTCAAGTATCATAGCATACCCAGACATTGACTACCATAACGGAGCTGCACTCACCAAGGCTGCCTTCAGTAAGATTCCATATATCGGAGCTCCGATATTGACTATCGGACTGGCAACATTTGCATTCAGTACAACATTGGGATGGAGTTATTATGGAGAACGGTGTGTAGAATATCTGAAAGGCAAAAAGTGGATGCTCTGTTTCCGCATAGTCTATATTGCTACTATCTTCCTGGGTAGTGTCATCAGTCTGGGACTGGTTTGGAACATTGCCGACTGCATGAATGCTTTAATGGCCATACCAAACCTTATCTCCTTGCTCTGCCTAAGTGGTATCATAGTGCATGAAACCAGAAAGTATCTGTGGAGAGACCAGTTAGATAAAGACATGGACGAAAAAGAAATAGAGGAATTAGAATAAAAGACACAGAAAGAAAATACCCTGAATGGGAGTAAAAATACAAAAGCTCGGCATTGCATCACTGCAGACCGAGCTTTTATTATTAAATCAACAAAAACTAATAAAATATCTTTTCTAAAAACCAAAAAACCTATTCGTTATGAACTTATGGTGCAAAGATACTACAGTTTGCGCAATAAACAGCATATTTTCTGTTGATTTCTATACTTTTTATTGGGCAAACGTTTGCACAATTTGCCCTATCAGATTACAATTTATACTGAAGATGTTTCATTGCATGACCACCCCAAGTGGTATCATTGACATATTGGAAACCAACCTTCGTATAGAGACGCTCCGCTTTCGGATTGCCCTTATCACAAAGCAAACCTACAGCAGGAAGTCCTAATTCTCTTGCGCGAGAGATAGCAGCATCCAACAGTTTAGACGCAATACCTTTTCCACGGTATTGGTTAGAAACTGCCAAACTATCCAAATAGAACTCAACTTCCTCTGTTTCAAGCTCCATAGCCGAATAGTCCATTCCAAAAGCCACGATTGCAGCCTCAATAAAGCGCTTACGTAATCTTTTGACGTCAGCACCATCATATGCAACCAAGATGCCAACAAGAATGCCATCAGTAGACATAGCAACCAATGTATTCTTATAACTATACTGACTATCCTCCATCTCTACAAGTTTAGTCATCATACGGTGAAAATCAACCAATGTATGCTGAGGACCAGCAAAATTTTGACAACACTGCGCATTCATCGCCTCCATGATAAGCGATGCGATATGCGAAGCCTTGTCTGGCGTAGCCTGTTCTATTTGAATTTTCATTATACTATTTTTATTTTATTGTTTTATTATTGTTATTTCTTTCATGCTCCAGCATCGTGAGGAAATTCTACAAAGATTACTTTTTTCATGATTGCTGATTGGGTTTGATGCCTTATCGTTTACAAAGTTACGTATATTTTTTGATAAGAGCAAGTTTTTTATATTTTTTATTCGAAAAAGTTTTTTTATTCGAAAAAAAAATGTATCTTTGCCACAGGTTTTGAAGCTAAATTTCTATTACTAGCATAATAGAGATACCCAAATCCCTTGGGTCCCAATGCTTCAAAACCTTTTTCGTTTTTAACAGCGAAAAAGGAATACACCGAAAGAGTGTATCCTTCTTCGCTATATAAATCCTTAATGTTTTGATTTTCGGAATATTACTATAATCACAAAGCTACAGAAGCATCCTTTAAGTCTACTGCCTGTGCCTTGAGGGTTCCCTTTCCTTTTATCACAACGACACATTTTCCGAAAAATGCCTTGCGATGTGAATCGGTGAAACGCTCCAAAGAAGTCTGACATCCATTATCTGTTCCCAGAATCTTTGGCGTTTTCAGGAAACCATGACCACTTGCATCCTGTTCTCCTGAAACAGAGAAGAAAATCTGGTTATCTGCGTTCGGACAGAGATTGCCGTCTTTGTCTACCACATTCACCTCTACAAAGGTAGTCGGATCTGAAGAGCCAAAAGCCTGACAGCCCTGATAAGTCTTCTTCAACACAAGATGATGAGGAGCTCCTGCTGTCTTTATAACCTGCTCTCTAAGAACTTTACCATTCTTTCTGGCTACAACCTTCACTTCTCCCGGTTCAAAGTTTACCCGCCACATCACATGATATTCAGTACTCTTTCTGAAAGCATCGCCTTCGTTCTTTGCACCGTAGACAGTCTTCTTACGGATGCCCTGACTCTTGCCATTGATAAAGAGTTCTACCTCATCGGCATGATTATAATAACACCACATGTCGATGGTCTGTCCCGGCAGCCAGTTCCAATGAGGGAAGAGATGAAGCACATCTTTCTGACTCCACTCACTCTGATACATATAATAGCTGTCTTTTGGAAGACCCGCCAAATCGATAATGCCAAAATAACTGCTACGGGCAGGATAAGCATAAGGAGTAGGTTCACCGATATAATCGAAACCGGTCCAGATAAACTGTCCGCCCACAAAGTCGTTGTGCTTCACCACATCCCAGGTTTCTTCATGGGTACTACTCCATGATGCGTGGAAATTATCATAAGCCGAACACATAAACGATGGATCGGTATAAGGCAACCACCATTCCTTTGGCGCAGTATAAATGCTGTCGCTAGGCATCATATAGTAGCCACGAGTCTGCAAGGCAGAAACACTCTCCGACAGAATAAAAGGCTTGCCAGGGAAATTCTTCGGCACATCCTTCACCCACTGATGGTGATAATTGAAACCTATAACATCAATAGCCCCACTCTTAAAGAGGTGATTCTTCGGGTCGGGCTCATTGCAGCCAGCAGTAACAGGGCGTGTGCCCCAAGGATCATACTCCTTCACGATTTTTGCCAGATGCTGGGTAAGAAGCGAATTGACACTCAGTTCATCGCTATGTGACAAGCTAGAAGCATCATGACCGGCATTCAAAATCAGGTTAGCCTGCTCCAGACTGAGCGTATCAGCAGCCGCATCCGACCATTGTTCGAGAACCTCATTACCGATACTCCACATGATGATACTTGGATGATTACGGTCGCGCTTGATGAGATCAGACAGGTCTTTCTTATGCCATTCATCAAAGAAACGGGCATAATCGCCATTCGATTTCTTGCGGCGCCACATGTCGAAACTCTCGTCCATCACGAGGATGCCCATCGAATCGCACATGTTCAGGAGTTCTGGTGCCGGAGGATTATGACTACTTCGGATAGCGTTCACGCCCATATCGCGAAGGATGGTAAGCTTACGGTGCATCGCATCCTCATTAACGGCAGCACCCAGGCAACCGAAATCATGATGCTCACAGACACCATTTATCTTGAGATTCTTGCCATTGAGGAAGAAACCCTTCCTTGCATCAAACTTCACATCGCGGAAACCGGCAGTTGACGTAGTAACATCCACTACCTTCCCATTTACTAACAGCTCGCTCTTGACTGTATAGAGATATCCCTTTCCGATGTCCCAGAGATGCGGATTCTTCACCTTGAGTTTCTGTTCCTGAACACCCTGACTCTTGGCTACGATCTTTCCTGCAGCATCATAGATTGTATTACGGACAGAGAGTTTCATCTTTTTACCGGAAACAGCGAAGTCCACTTTCACCCTGACATCACCCTGTGGAGAAGTTGCCACATACTGTCCCCATTGGGGAATATAAGCAGTTTTCATGGTTTTGGTGAGCCAAACATGGCGGTAAATACCGCAACCGGAATACCAGCGGCTGTTAGGCTGGTCGCTGTTGTCTACCTTCACAGCAATGACATTATCACCCTTCTTATTAATATAAGGTGTAAGATCATACTCAAATGTACTGTATCCATAAGGACGGGTTCCGAGTTTATGACCATTGATATACACGGTAGAATTCATATATACTCCATCAAAGGTGATGGTAAAGCGGTCATACTTTTCCTTAGGATTCACCGAGAAATGCTTACGGTACCATCCGATGCCGCCCGGCAATGCACCACCACCGGCTCCCGAAGGATTCGAAGGAGAGAAATCGCCCTCTATCGCCCAATCGTGAGGAAGATTCAAACTTCGCCAATGTCGGTCTGAATAATCAGATTTTGACATTCTGGCACTATCTGCTAAAGTGAAAAGCCAGCCATTATCAAAAGACTGGCGATCACGGGCGCTCAACGACTGAGCGCCCAATAGAAAGATTGCTAAAGCAAATATCTTCTTCATATTACTTCAGTTTTACAGTAACTGCCTTACCGGCATACTTCACCATCTTGCCCTTAGGCGCCTTGGCGAGGCTGATACCCTGCTGGTTGTTATCACTAACAAGTACGATATTGAAGCGACGCTTCTGGAGCATACCATCAAAAGCGCCCTTACAGGCAGCGATAGTAATGGTCTTCTGAGCATCATTATATTTGAAGTCGATCATAGCATACTTACCCTTCTCGTAGTTGTAGTTGGTTCCCTCATCCTCATAGAGTGTATAAGAACCGTCCTTGCCTGCATAGACATAGAGGTCGATGAGTTCAGCCTTCTTCTGATCACTCCACTCCATCTCTGGACCCACAGGAAGAATAGAGCCCTCTGGAACAAAGACTGGAATCTTATCGAAAGGCGCATCGGCTACGATTGTCTGTCCGCCGGCATAGTGCTTACCGGTATAGAAATCATACCAGCCCTTCTGCTTAGGAAGATAAACATTGCGGCTGTACTTCTGATACTCGCCTACAGGACAAGCCATGAGAGCAGGACCGAACATCCACTGGTCCTTGATGTCGTAAACATTGTCATCACCGTTGAAGTCCATTACCAATCCACGCATCATGGTATAGTCCTTGAAATGAACCATACCCGCCATACTGTAGAGGTAAGGCATCAGGCGGTAACGGAGTTTATCGTAAGCCACGATGGTCTTGTAAGCCGGATGATCTGCCGGAGCAATGTTCCAGACCTCACGTGTAGGCCACTGGCCATGAGTACGATAAAGAGGTACGAAGCAACCGAACTGGTTCCAACGCGCCTGCAACTCGCGCCATTCCTTCAAGTCTGCATTCTCCTTACCGGTCTTATCGAACTCCTGCTGGGCAGCCACATAGCGGTTCTCTACACAGAAACCACCCTGGTCCATTCCCCAGAAAGGTAGACCTGCCATAGAATAGTTCAAACCGGCTGTCATCTGGGCACGCATATCTTCCCAACGGGTAGCAATGTCACCAGACCAGGTAGCCGTACTGTAGCGCTGCTCACCGGCAAAACCGGAACGGGTCAGGAGGAAGACACGCTGGTTAGGGTTCACGCTGCGCTGTCCGTTATAGATAGCATCAGCATTCACGATGCTGTAAGCATTGAAATATTCGGTAGATGTACCGAGGGCAGTAGGACCGGAAAGAGCCTTGCGGTACCACATCGGGGTACAGTCGCGAACGTTTGGTTCTGATGCATCCATCCACCATGCATCGATTCCGAACTTATACTTGGTATAAAGATTCTCGTCCATCTGGCGCCAGAACATCTTGCGGGCACCAGCAGAATAGGCATCATAGAATGAACCGCGGAAGCCGAGCCAGTCGTGAATATCATCCTTGATAGCCTGATGATACATCCAACCCTTGCTGTCGAGTTCCTTATAGTTTTTGACCGTATCATAGAACTTAGGCCATACGGAAATCATGAATTTTCCGTTCATGGCATGTACGCTGTCGAGCATCGCCTGTGGGTTTGGATAGCGTGCCGCCTCAAACTCATGACTTCCCCATGAATCCAGCTTCCAGTAGTTCCAATCCTGAACGATATTGTCTACAGGAATATGCAGGTCGCGGAACTTCTTCATGTTGTCCTCGATGTCCTTGCTGCTCTGATAGCGCTCACGGCTCTGCCAGAAACCGAGGGTCCACTTAGGATAAAGCGAAGCCTTGCCGGTAAGCGTACGGTAACCGGAAATCACCTCATCGAGATTCTGACCGGCGATGAAATAATAATCCATATCCGGCGACATCTCACTCCAGATGCTCAACTGGTTCTTCTCTGCCTCAGAACGAGGAGCTGCTACGCGAAGTCCGCAGTAAGAGACATCACCATCTGGCTGCCACTCGATACGGATAGGAGTCTTTACGCCCTTCTTGATAGGAGTTTCAAACTTATAAGAGTTCGGATTCCAGGCTGTACGCCAGCGCTCAGGAACTACCAGTTTGCCATCGATATAAATCTTCATGTAACCGGCATAGTAGAGGATAAACTGATAGAAGCTGTTGGTTGGAGCCTCTACATAACCCTCGTAAACCACCTTGGAACCATTCAGCGCGAAGCCTTTTGGCAAGTTCTGAATGCCGCCCTTGTCGGTCTGGTTGCAAACCTCAGAAGTCTCAGGCATTGCATACTCAAAGTAAATGCTATCTTCGCCTCGAACAATCTTCTGACCATTCTTATCCACATAAGTACCTGTCAGCTGGCCTTCCTTACCATCCTTATCATAGAGTTTGAAGGCACGGTTCAGCTGAAGATAATCTTCCGGATTACCCCAACGGCAATAAGAATAAGAATCCCAGAGGATGCCATAGTTTTTATTAGAGATGACGAAAGGCACACTCACCTTGGTATTATACTGGAAGAGGTCTTCGTTCTTACCCTTCATGTTGAGTTCCTCACTCTGATGCTGACCGAGACCATAGAACGCCTCGTTATCAGGAGAGTTGAAGAGCGCGCGCCATGACCATCCGTGCTTCTGTGCTTCAGGAACCTTGGCAATGTCTACACCGATTTCACGGTCAGGCACAGTAAACGGCTTGAAAGTCTTTCCGCCCTGAGCAACCTCGTTGAGAAGGACATTGTCTTTCAAGTCATAGAAGGTAATCTGACCCGTAGCCTCGTTCATGACAGCACGCATGGCTGCAGTGGTAATGATGAGATTGTCTCCCTGCTCTTCCACCTTATAATTTGCCTTACTGTTTTGAGGCACTATTATCAGACTCTGTTTGTTACGGAAACTCTGTTCGGCTGTAGCCTGAACACGGATAATCTTATCGCTCACCACCTGGAGGCGAATCTGACTAGGACCAAAATTCTGGTGTTGCTTCAACTGAACAGTAAGATAATTACCATTCTGGTTGAAACCGGCTGCCTGCATGCCTGTAGCACTCATCAGCAGCACTGCTGAAATCAATAATGTTTTAGTTAGTCTCATTGTTATATGTTTAAAGGAAAGTTTAAAAATCTGCGGCAAAGATACGAGAAAATTCCCGTATCTTTGTGCGCAAATGTTATCTGTATATGTATTAAATGTTAACTAGAAGCGTAAACTATTCTGATTCTGACAGATTCTTACGATATTGAGACGGCGTAACGCCATACGCGTCTTGGAAGTATTTAGTGAAATAACGTGGATTATTGAATCCCACCTTATAGGCTATTTCACTGATGTTCAAGTCGTCCGAGCGGAGCAGATGCTCTGCAAATTTGATACGCTTGGTTCTGAGATACTCAGAAGGTGTAATACCCGTCAGCGAAATCATGCGTTTATATAATTGTACGCGTGAAATGCTAAGATGAGTACTGAGCAATTCTACCGATGTTTCAGGATTGCTCATATGATCGCGGATATAAGCATTCACCTCATCTATAAATTTGCGGTCGGCCTCTGTTATTACATATTCTGTGCTCACATTCTTGCGTTTCTTCAAGAGGTTCAGAATACAGAGATTCAACATATCTATATCGAATGGTTTGGCAATATACTCGTCAGCACCACACTTCAGACTTTCCTTGCGTTGCTCATCTCCCATACGGGCCGAGAGCATGATGAAAGGTATGGCTGTTGTTTCGTCATTGTCCTTACACATCCGGCAGAGTTCATTACCATCCATCACAGGCATCATCACATCGCTCAGAATGATGTCTGGACGACGGTCGATAATCTTGTTCCAGGCATCCTGACCATTGACAGCCTCAACAACCGTATAGTCTGTCAATACTTCGTTCATAAACTCACGGAAATCCTCACTGTCGTCAACGAGGAGCACTACCGGCTTCTTGATCATCGATTCTCCAGGCTGATGCGCATGTTTACTCATTCCGTAGAGAACGTTCTTACCTGCATCTGGATCCTCATCAGTAGCCTGATGCACCGTGGTTATGATAGGTGCTGCTCGCAGAGATCCGAGATGTGCCGTAGAATTAGAGGTGGTACTGCTCTCTATCGGAAGGTCTACCATAAAGATGGTTCCTCCGCTTGGATTATCTGTAACATCTACTTTACCGCCATGCAGTTCGGCAAACTTCTTTACCAGGTTCAAACCTATTCCGCTACCACCCTGCGGCTGCATTTCAGTACCATTGACCTGATAGAAACGCTCAAACACATGTTCCTTCTCCTTATCGCTGATGCCCTTGCCAGTATCAGATACTGAGATGCGGAGCATATCCGAATCCTTGTCTCCTACACGCTGGCGGAGTGCAACACTCAGAGAAACGGTGATAAAGCCTCCATCTGGCGTAAACTTGTAAGCATTGCTCAGGAGGTTATTCACTATTTTTCCTACCTTATCAGCATCAAACGACATCTGCAGACTAGGCATCGTAGAATCGAAGGCAAGCGTTACTTTGCTGTTTGCCAAAGTACGGAACGAAGTACAGATATTGTCAACGAAGCTCACGATGTCGATACGCGACAGGGTAAGTTTTTCCTTATTCTGGTCTATCTTGCGGAAGTCGAGAATCTGGTTTACCAGATTGAGCAAACGTGTAGCATTGCGATGAATCATCTCCAGCTTTCTGCGTTTACTTTCATCTCTTTCTTCTCTAATCATATTGACCAGCGGCGAGATAATCAAGGTGAGCGGAGTACGGAGTTCGTGGCTCACATTGGTGAAGAAGTTGAGTTTGAGTTCATTCAACTCCTTGGTCTTCTTGATACTGTCTTCCTTGCTCTGGAGTTCGAATTTTACACGCTGCTTTTCGAGCATACGTTTACGGTAGAGATAGAAAGCTACACCTATTAATATAATATATACGATAATCGCCCATATAGAGAGATAGAAAGGCGGATGAATATAAATCTTCAGCGTGCTCACCTCTTCGCTCACACTACCATCAGCATTCACCACCTTTGCCTCCAGGACATAGCTGCCTGAAGAGAGATTGGTAAAGGTAGCCTCCGGACGTCCCTCAGGTGTCAGCATCCATTTGTCATCAAGTCCCTTCATGCGATAGAGGAAACGGCAACGGGCAGGAATACTTACCTGGTCGGAAGCAAACTGTATGGTAAACGCCTTGTCCTTATAACTGAGATCCAGTTCTGGATGAGTATCGAGCGATTTTTCCAGAGGCACTCTTCCCTCAAACTCCTCACCTGCCTTCAGCGGATGATCGAAGAGTACGAAACCGCTGAACAAGACATGTGCATGTTTCTGGGCAGGAAGAATCTTGGCAGGATTGATGATATTAATACCATCCTGTCCACCGATGGCGATGGCTCCATTTCTCATCAGACAGGCAGAACGCTGATTAAACTGGCGGCTCTGCAAACCATCGAGCGAATTGAAGCTGATCATCGTAATGTCCCATTTGCCCTGATTGTTCTTAGCCAAAGTAACACGGGTAACGATAAATTCAGAAACCAGCCAGATGTTATGCTGCTTATCTTCGAGCACCATACAGCCTACCGTGCCCTGCGTACCATTGAGGTCATTGATTGACTCCAGCTGTCCTGAAGCCTCATCATACAGGGTGACGCCCGCAGGTGAAGCCATCCACAAGATGCCTCGGTTATCCTTCATCATGTAATTCAGGGAAGGACTAGGGAAAGGCTGTCCATTCTTGGTTTTATTCACATTGGTTACCTTTCGGGTTCCGAAATTAAAGATAGAATAGTTCTGCGAATGACCTATCAGAATTTCATCTTTATTCGGCAGGAAGAGCGAGTTGATAAAATCACTGGTAATACCTGAATTCTGAACATTGTAGGTTGTAAACTTTCCACTTTCAGGATTATAAATCTGGAAGCCTGAGCCCAAGGTTCCGATAATCAGGCGATGATACGGATCTTCGGCAAGACACCAGACGCTGTTATTGGCAAGTCCGCCTGGAGCTGCCAGAAAACTCTTCCATCTGCCGTTTTTATATTGGGCAAGTCCACCATTGAAGGTACCGAAATACATCGTACCATCACTCATGGTTACGCTGCTGACGATAATATCCGAAGCCAGACCGGTTTCAGCCTGTGAGAATCGCCAGCTCTGTCCGGTAAGCGGACTGTAGCATATAATACCGCTATCATTGGTTCCGCACCAGAGATTACCATTCAGATCCTGTGTGATTGTACACACATCACCAAGCGGAATAGTTGTGAATTTCTGAGCGTCAGGCGAATAATAAGCCACGCCGTTCTTGTAACTACCTACCCAAATAGCCCCCTCATCATCCACATAAACCTTCTGCAGGGAATTGTCAACGATACTTCCCTTTGCTTCGGAATGAACATACTGACGGCAGATTTTGCGTTTGAAATCTACAAAGAAGAGACCGTTATGGTCGGAAGCCACCCAGAGATTGCCTGCCTTATCGCGGGCAATATCACGCATCAGAATACGGGTTGGGCAAGGAATATCAATGCCCATATTTGTAAGATAAGAACGGGCATCGGTCCATTTTCCGGTTTTAGACTGATACACGTAATTGGCATTACTTACAGAAAGCCAGAAACCACCTATACCATCATAGAAAGTATAGGCGCCATTATCACCGGCAGCTTTATGGGTGGCAAGGAAGGAATTGTACCAGAGAACCTTCTGTTTCTGTCCGTTGACACGGCAGATTGTACCATCACCATAGGTAATGAGCGCATCGCCGTCAACCTCGGTTATTTTACTGATATTTCCCTCTTTCAGACAGCCCGGCTGAGCCTTTTTGGTAAATTTAAAAAGATAAGTATTTTTAGTTTTGGCATTATGATAGTAGAGTCCCTGTCCGTAGACAGCTATCCACATGTTCTTATCCTTATCTATCAGGAGTTTATAAGGAGGTCCCTGCACATGGATGTTTTTGAGCCATTCTTCCGGTTTGCGCTCAAACTGCTCTTCATCATATTTATAGATGCAGTAGCCCACAGAGGTATGCACCCAGATATTTCCACCATAGTCTTGCTGAAGTTCATCTACCGAATTGTTAGGCAGCGACTTATCATCAGTGTTGATATAATAGAAAGTTTTCATACGGAAGCCGTCAAAGCGGCACAGTCCCGACTGGGTACCGAACCAGATGTAGCCTCTGGTGTCCTTGAGGATGGCACCCACCTGACTGTTCGTAAGTCCATCATGATTGGTGAGGCTGCTGAATTCTACGTTTTCATAGGCAGCCCATGCCCTCTCCGGCTGCATGAGCAGCAAGAGCAGAAACAGCACGATGGCATGTTTCAAGTAGTTTTGTTTTTTTATTATCATAATTGTAGGTTTATATATATTTATCTGAATAGATATTTTATTTCTATAATAGGTTTTATTTCACGTCGTTTTTTTCAGAACTTTCGCGTATTTTCAGTATCATCGGTACCACTTTCTTGTAGATTTTTTCATCTCCATTGATGCTTCTCATGAGTAGATCACAGGCAGTGGTTCCCTGTTCGTGTGCCTTGTCCATGATAGCCGAGAGTTTCGGCGTAACGAAGGCAGCAGTATCACCATCGGTAAAACCGATGATAGCAACATCCTCTGGTATTCGGAGCCCTTTTTTCTTGATAGCATCGAAGGCGGCATAGGTGATAATATCGTTAAAGGCGAGAATGGCATCAGGTCTGTCCTCCTTTTCGAGGAGACGGAGGGTAGCGTTTCGGGCTACATCGAAATCGATTCTGTCGCAAACCACGAGCTCACGGTCGATAGAGATGCGGTTCTCTCTCAGAGCCTCCAGATAACCATGTTTTCTGCGGCGCACCATATCAAGATGGTTTGGACCGCCGATGAAGGCGATGCGGCGCGAACCGGTATCTATCATATGCTGGGTAGCCTCCTGGGCTGCAACATCACCATTGCCTACTACCTGGGAGAACTTATCTTCTAAGCAACAACGGGCAAAGAACACCAGTGGAACTCCCATCTTATGCAACTGCTCGAAATGAGAATAGTCGACCGTATCCTGTGCCAGACAGGCGATGATGCCTTCCACATGCATATTCAGGAAGTTTTCTACCGCTCTCTTCTCATGCTCTGTGTTTTCGTGGCTATTGGCGCTGATTACCGAGTAGCCATTCCTTACGGCATAATCTTCTATACCATCCAGCACAGCAGCATAATAATGAGTCACCAGGTTTGGCACAATTACACCAATCACCCTAGGTGCTTCTTTTCTGAGGCTCTGTGCAAAGGGGTTTGGTCGATAATTGAGCTCCTTGGCAAGGCTTTTCACCTTTTGAGTCATCTCCTCACCCACTTCATGGCTGTTTCGCAGGGCTCTAGATACAGTTGCTATGCTGACGCCAAGTTGATCGGCGAGGTCTTTTAAAGATGTTCTTCGTTGTTTCATTTGTTAGTTTACGCTTTATAGACATACATTTTTGTATCCACAAATTCTGCATATTTTGTCTTTCCGACAGCAAAGTTAGTGAATTCTTTGCAAAGATAACAATTTCTTTCGAAAACGCAAACGTTTACGTTATTATTTTCTGAAAAAATTTATTTTATAAGAAAAAAACTCGTAATTTTGCAAACTGAAAAGTAATGAATAGTTGATAATAAGTTAGTTAGAAACAAGCGTGGGTTTGGAAAGTCGGGAGACAATCCAAACTCTTTTTTATGTCCCGATGCCAACAGATTACCTGCCAGGATACAAAAAACAGGATACAAAAAAAGATGAGGGCACATACTGAATACTGCCCCCATCTGATATGGTTATTACTGCTTAAAAACAAATTTCTTCTGTCCGGGATAGTTAACGAATATCGCTACCAGCAGAGATACAATACTCTTCGGAATCATGTAATGCAGCTGAATATGTTCGTGCGCATTCAGAAATTCGGTCAGGGCGATAGTGCCGCCCGAATTGAGCATCCAGCTGATGCCCCAGATGATAAAATAGCGCCAGGCTACACTCTTTTTCTTGCTCTTGGAATCGCCGAACACATAACGATAATTCAGTATGCAGTTGGTAATGCCGCCACTTATCACTCCCAGCGCATTGGCAAGTCCGTAATAAATGCCGATGATATCTGAGAGGAAGAATGCCAGTCCGAAGTCTACCACTGAGGCGCAGGAGGCAGTCAGTTCCGCCTTGCCGAAGGTTACGAGTTCTTCTTTAATCTTGCCCATATTCTCTTAGATTCCATTAGCAGTACGCCTACTATCGTAGTAAGAATACCCAACATGACATCAATGATATAATGATGACCGGAATAGACTGCCGTCCACCAGATGCCCAGACAGATGCAGGCGAAGAGCACCACCGTATACCAGCGTTTACGGCTCATCACAGCATAAATCGTGGTGAGGAACATATAGGCAGCATGCAGGCTCGGCACGGCAGCAAAGACATTGGCATTCTTGCCATAGAGTCCGTGGAACACGTGCAGTCCGGTCATTGCGTCCCATCTGCCCAGACCAGCCACATTGCCCGGTGTATTGAGCACAGCCTTGAAGCCATAATTCATCGCATACCAAGGCGGAGCAGCCGGATAAATGTAGTAGCCGATGAAGCCGATGACATTCACCAGCAGGAAAGCCCAGGAAAAACGCTTGAACCATTTAAGCTGTTTCGTAAGATACAGATAAAGAGCAAACGCGATAGGCACCGGAACCCAGCAGAGATAGAAGATGCCTGCCCAGAAATCGGCAAAACCGCAATGGTGAACCTTGAAGTATTCGCCCGGAATCATCAGCTGGCTATGGTCGGCTACAGCCTGCAGTTCTGCGCTGGATGAAGCAGCAATGCCGAAGAGCGACTTTTCTGCATGATAGAGATGCGCCACGTCAATATCGTTCACCATATAGTTAGGATAAAGGCGCATCGAATCGTAGATGATTCCAAAGAGGAACCAAGGCAGAAAATAGAAGGCAAAACGGCGTGTCTTCTTCCAGGCTGCGAGTACCGCCAGGAGGATAATCAGATAGATACTAAACACTTTTTTCTACTTTTTATTGATAGAATTTGAGTTTATCATTTACGGCTGTTCATCACAACATAACAATGCCAGATGCGCCAGAAAGCGGTGATGTTTGCCAGAACGGCAATCAGAATCATTCCGCCAGCCAGCCACCAGATATTGCCTGTAAAGCCGGTAATCATCGCAGTAACAGCGGTAACCACAACGCGCTCAGGACGCTGCATGAAACCTACCTTGCACTCAATATCCAAACCCTCGGCACGGGCACGGACATAACTTACCATCACAGAACCAATCATCGCTGCAAAGGTGACTACGCTCATCCAGAACCAGGTCATATCGCCCTGCATACGTACGAAAATGAGGCAGATGCCAAAGAGACTTACCAGTTCGCTGTAGCGGTCGAGTGTAGAATCCCAGAGTGCACCGAAGAGACTGCTTTTGCCGCTCATACGTGCCAGACGACCATCCATCATATCGAAGAGACCGGCTGCAAGGATAATGAATCCACCCCATCCTACAGTAACCATGCAAGATGCATAATCAGCCTGCTCAGTTCCGAGCATCCATGCAGCATCGAGGAAGAAACCGGCTGCCACGATATTGCCCAGGAATCCTACGAAGGTAACAATGTTAGGAGTAATACCTACTGCTATCATCGCCTTGATAAGTGGATTGATGATGGCATAGATAACTTTTTGTAAGAAATCTCTATAATTCATATTTTAATCTATTTTTTATTGTCTGTTTTAGAAAACGCTTGCTTAAGAAATTGTCTGCTTTAAGAAATGCCAGACTAGATGATTCCAGCCGAAACCAGTATGATTTTGATGATGATTAAAGAAACGGCTGCATAGAGGCCGCCCAGCAAATCATCAGCCATCACGTAGAAGGCGCCCTGCCTGTTATCCAGTTTCTTGATGCCCAGCGGTTTCACCATATCAAAGAAGCGGAAGAGAACAAGTGCCACCAATGCCCACCACCAGGCATCTTTCACTTCGCCCTGTGCCGTAAACGGGGTCAGCAACGACAGGGGAATCCACACGCCAGCCATCTCGTCGATGACCACACGGCTGGGATCCTCACCCCAGTAAGGCTGCAACTGCGCTGTTGCCCAAGTGCCCAGAATGGTAGAAACAATGACGAGAAAGAAGGTGATACTCTGCAGACTCTCGCCCGTAATACCGAGTCCGTAAGCCAAGGCTGCCCAGATGAGGGTTGCCAATACAGAGCCAGCCGTTCCCGGTCCCCAAGGCCAGAAGCCACTGCCGAAACCGGTGCCTATGATGACGGGCAGCAAAGGAGGCCGCTCGTCGGTAAGATTTCCCTTGTTATTCATTCTCTTAATGTTTAATAAGCCCGCAGAAGGGCGTTTCTTCTTTAAATTTCAGTGTGCAAAATTACGCTAAAAAATTAAATTAACCAAATAGTTTTCCTATATTCTTCGGAATTTCATCATATATTGACAGATAAAAAGGTGAAATAGAGCAATATGAAGGGGTTTTATACCACTCAGGCTCGCACGGCGAAGAGCAAGAACAGGCAGCAGAAGGAACTGCATGGAAGCCTTTTTCTGAAAATCTCATAAAAAACTGAAATAATGAATAGGTTTTTGCGTCTATTTACGAATAATGTTATAACTTTGCATCCTGAAAGCATTAAATCATGGGCGGAGAGCCCCTATATATAATAAGGTATAAAAAATGAAAGGTATTAAAAAGTTGTATTTTACAGTCATCCTTCTGATGATTTCTACGCTTCAGATGATGGCTCAGCAGAAGATAACAGGCCGTGTCATTGATGACGACGGTTTTGCCGTACCGTATGCAAGCGTGCAATACAAAGGACATAAAATCGCGGTTTCAAGTAACGGAGAAGGTAAGTTTACCATTGATAAGAAGCCGGGACTCATGCTCACCGTAAGCGCACTGAGCTACAAGAGCACATCGGTGAAGGTAGACGAAAAGACCAACTTTCTGGAAATCAAACTGAAAGACGATACGCACAAACTTACCGAAGTGGTGGTAAAATCGAAAAAAGGCCGCTACAAGCGTAAGGATAATCCTGCCGTAGAACTGATGCGGCGCGTGATTGCTGCCAAGAAAAAGAGCGACCTGAGCAACCACGACTATGTGCAATATGATAAGTATCAGAAGATTACACTCGCGCTCAACGACCTGAAGAAAGAGCAGTTGGAGAGCAAGTTCTTCCAGCGCCGCCAGTATCTCCTCGACCAGGTAGAAACCTCTCCATACAACGGAAAGCTCACTCTGCCTGTCAGCATCGACGAGACGGTTTCACAGCATATTTACCGCAAAGATCCGAAGACCGAAAAGGACATCATCAAGGGTCAGCAGAGCAATGGAATCGGACAGGTAATCCAGACCGGAGAGATTCTCAACACCGCCCTGAAAGAGGTGTTCACCGATGTAGACATCTATGATAATTACGTGCGCCTGCTGCAGTATCCCTTCCCATCTCCCATCGGCAGAACAGCCATCAGCTTCTACCATTACTACATCGAAGATACGGTGTATGTGGAAAGAGACCTGTGCTACCATCTGCAGTTTATCCCAGCCAACAGCCAGGACTTCGGATTCCGAGGTGAACTCTATGTGCTTGCCGACAGCAGCCTGCACGTGAAGAAATGTAACCTCTACATGCCTCACAACAGCGATGTAAACTGGGTTACTGACATGAAGATTGAACAGGAATACACCAAGCTCGACAACGGCGAGTGGGTGCTCTCTAAAGACGATATGATAGCCGAACTGCACGTCAACAAGCTCCTTCAGGACCTGCTGGTGGTGCGAAACACGCGAATCACCAATTATGCATTCGATGCCTTGCCGAAGCAGCTCTTCAAGGGCAAGGCGAAGATCAGGCACGATATGGATGCGATGAACCGCGATGAGGCTTACTGGAACAAATACCGGCAGGTGGACCTCACGAAGAGCGAATCGTCGATGGACAGCTTTATCCACCGCATGGAGAACTCCAAGGGATTCAAATACATCATCTTCGGTGTGAGAGCCTTGATGGAAAACTATGTGGAAGTGGCTCATACCAAGGGCAAGAAGGTAACGGTGAAAGACAGTCTGGGTGTTGAAAGAGACAGCATCATCAACGACCGCCGCAGCCTCTTCGACCTGGGACCTATCAACACGTTCCTCTCCAACAACTACGTAGACGGTGTGCGCCTGCGCCTGGCGGGCAGAACGATGGCAGCCCTCAACCCTCACTTCTTCTGGGATGGTTACGGCGCCTACGGTCTGAAGAGCAACAAGTGGTATTACGGCCATGTGCTCACCTATTCGTTCAACAAGAAGAAGAACAGTCCGTTCGAGTTCCCTATGCGCAAGCTTACCTTCGAGTTGGGGCATGATATTACATCTCCATCCGATGATAACCTGCTGCACAACAAGGACAACTTCTTCATGACCCTCCGTGCCACTACGCAGGACCAGATGTATCAGTATCACCGCCAGAAGGTGACCTTCACCTACGAAACCGACTGGGGATTCCGCTTCGACACCAGCCTCCGCTGGCAGAGCAACCGCACCGTGGGCAATCTCCACTACTACAGGGTGAGTGACGGCGAGGAAATACGCAAGATACGCACCACAGAGGCAAGTGTAGGCTTAAATTACAACCCGGGGGTCACCTATGTCAACACCAAGCAGCAGCGCCTGCCTATCAACCTCGACAGTCCTGAAATCTCGCTTCGCCACACCATGGGCTTAGACGGATTCATGGGCGGCCAGTATCAGAGCAACCTCACCACGCTGGGCATTTACAAGCGCCAGTGGCTGGGAAGCTTCGGCTATATGGATTTCAACATCGTGGGCAAGGCGCAGTGGAGCAAAGTGCCTTTCACCATGCTCATCCAGCCACCGGTCAATCTCTCCCTCTTCGAGCAGGAGGCAACCATCAGCATGATGAAGGACTGGGAGTTCCTGAGCGACCGCCAGCTGTTCTGGTCAGTAGCCTGGGATATGAACGGCAAGCTGCTCAACCGCATTCCGCTCATCAAGAAGCTGAAGTGGCGTGAATATATAGCCATCAAGGGTGTTTGGGGCGATTTAACCAGCAAGAACGACCCGAGCAAGAACATCAATGATGAGAAACTCTTCAAGTTCCCTACCAACTCCTATACCTTTGGCAAGACGCCATACTGGGAGTTTGTAGCCGGCGTGCACAACATCTTCAAGTTCTTCGGAATCGATTATGTTCGCCGCCTCAACTATTATGACCATGCAAACATCTCAAAATGGGGCATCCGTATGGGCTTCCTCATGTCATTCTAATAAGAAAAAAAGATGCCTTGATGCAGTATTTTTATTGCATCAAGGCATCTACATACATATACAAAAACCATAAGAGAGTAAACACAATGAAGATTCTATTAGCAGACAAACAGGACATCACAAGAGCCGGATTGAACTATGTGATCAGTAAGATGGAGGGATTGGAAACCCAAACTGTCGAAGACAAGGCAGACCTGCTGCTTACCTTAAGGGAGAATGAGGATACGGTCGTAATACTCGACTACACCCTTTTCGACATCAATGATGCTGCCGAGTTACTTATTTTAAACCAGCGTTTCCCATACACGCGCTGGCTACTGTTCAGTGAGGATTTAAGTACCGATTTCGTTAAGATTCTCATCGCCAGCAGTACGCAGTTCAGCGTATTGCTGAAGGAGTGTTCGCTAATGGAACTCAAGGAGGCGATACGTTTTTGTGTGGCAAGCAACCGTTTTGTCTGCCAGCGCATGATGGAGGTTCTTCTGGCTCCGAAACAAGAGGAGCAGGAGAAAATCAACCTCACCAAGACCGAGACAGAGATTCTGAAGGACATTGCGCTGGGAATGACGACGAAAGAAATAGCCGAGAAGCGCTTTTCCAGCTTCCATACAGTCAATACCCACCGCAAGAACATCTTCCGCAAGTTGGGCGTAAACAACGTTCACGAGGCTACGAAATATGCGCTGAGAGCCGGTTTGGTTGATTCGGCAGAATATTATATTTAACTTCGGTTAGTTTATAGTTGAAAGTTTATAGCTATCTTGCAAACGGCTACGCCCTATCAACTATAAACTATCAACTTTTCATTGGGGGGTTAACAGGGTTAACAGTTAACAGCTGTTTTTTGCATGGTCCCCCGCGTACCTTATTATATAATAATATATATATACTTATTTTTATATAAGTGTGTGGATAGAAGTAGGCATTTTGGGGGTGTTAACTGTTAACCTGTTAACCCCCATCTTAATTTTCTCTTTCCAGAGCGCATTTTTTTCTTGGAAAGCGTCTTATATTAAGACAGATAAGAGGCTTAAATGATGACCAGCGGGAGGCTTCAATGATGCCTCACGAGGGGGCAATTAATGCGTCGCGACGGAAGAATTGGTGCGTCGCGACGCAAAAAATAATGCATCGCGATGGAAAAAACAGCCATTTTACAGCCATTTTTCATCATATCGCGATGCATTCTTAATTTTCTCAACCGAAAAGCTATGAGTTGAGAACCGGAAAGCTATGAGTTGAGAACCACAAAACTATGAGTTAGGATTATTAACATAAAGCTCTAAAGCAGCCAAAGGAGAATAAGAGAGGTTGGAACGTAAACAGTTGGGAATGAGTAGATTTGCACAAAGTTGCCAAATCGGCATAAAGCAAGCGAGTGAGGAATATTGAAGTAGTTCAGTTACTAAATCGTGAGCCACAGTTACCTATGCAAAGCAGGTAACAATGCGGAAAGGCAACTTTGTGCATCAACGGATTTTATTGCGCTGATTCTCAATGTTTTGCGTATCAAGGAACGCTTACAAAATGATTATATTTGCACACTCAAAATGTAAGCGTTATGAAAATCGAAAAATTCAAGGTGTTGCTCTACCTAAAAAAGAGCGGAATGGACAAGAATGGAAAAGCTCCCATCATGGGACGCATCACGGTGAACAGGACTATGGCGCAGTTCTCCTGCAAGTTGTCTTGCACTCCATCGCTTTGGAATCCTCGTGCCAGCCGATTGGAGGGCAAGAGCAAGGAAGCCGTGGAAACCAACAAGGACATCGAGCAGTTGTTGCTTTCCATCCAAAAGGCTTTCGATGTGCTTGTGGAAAAGAGAACGGACTTCGAGGCTAAGGATGTCAAGGAGGCCTTGCAGGGCAGCGTCAAGACACAGACCACCCTTCTCTCCTTCGTGGACGAGCATATCAGTGAACTCAGCACCCATGAGGGCATAGATATGTCGAAGAGCAGTGTCTGGACTTACAGAAAGATTCGCAAGAATCTCGCTGAGTTCATCGGGGAGAAGTATAGGTTGACTGATTTGGCTTTCGGACAGCTGACCGAGCCTTTCATCAGTGACTTTCACCATTACCTGCTTGACGAGAAAGGCTTTTCATCAGGAACCATCACCATCTATGTGTCGCTCTTCAAGAAGATGTGCCGCATTGCCTTTGAGCGAGGCTTGTGCAAGAACCTGCTGTTCGCCCATTATCGGGTTGGCACTCCAAGGGTTACGACACCCAAGTCTCTCAGCATGTCTGATTTCATAAAAATCCGTGATGTGGAACTGCCCGAAGACAAGCCGAGACTATCCGTTATCCGTGACCTGTTTCTTTTCGCCTGCTATGCAGGAACAGCCTTCATAGACACCGCTTCCATCACGAAAGCCAATGTCAAGGTGTTGGAGGATGGCGACAAATGGCTCGTCTATAACCGCAAGAAGACCGGAACACTTGCCAGGGTGAAACTCCTGCCCGAGGCGTTGGAGCTGATGGCGAAATACGAGGACGAGGCAAGAGATACCCTTTTCCCATTGCTGAGCACGAATCGTGTTCGTATCGATCTCATCACCATCTGCAAGTTGGCGGAAACGAGCAAGACCTATTCCTACCATTCGGGACGACACTCGTTCGCCAGCCTCATTACGCTGGAGGCTGGTGTGCCGATGGAGACCATCTGCAAGATGCTCGGTCACAAGGATGTGAAGATGACACAGCGGTATGCGAGAGTAACCCAAAAGAAGCTGTTTGAGGACATGGACAAGTTCATCGCTGCAACCGAGAAGGACTTTATTCTCGCATTATGAACAAGGCTTTCAACTTTTCTTTTTACAGTTTCAACTACATTATTATATTATAAGGACAACAACTATGAGCAGAAGTACATTTTAAAAACAAGCGTTTTCAATTTCTGTGGCAGTATGTTGCCGGGGTTTGCCGACTTCAACGCCAAAAACAACAAGAAAAACTTGCACGACTGCAACGAATACATGAACAATGATGAGTTGAGAAATACGTTGAAGTTCTCACAGCTATCTCGGTATGCAAATAAGCAAGCCACAACTAAATTGCCACGTTACACCCAATCAGTTGCATGGCTGCACTCAGTACACTTACTTTGCACCCGACAATCGGTCAATGGTGCAAACCGTGACCACTATACCAACAATTTAAACAATGTAAGTTATGGCAAAAACAAAAGATGTAGGATCGTCTTGACCGTGTCGTCCGCATCCTCGGAGGGAGACGCATGAGTGTATCGGGCATCATCGAGAACATCGTGCGCCACCACCTAAGCCTTTATGAAGAGGACTTCGAGGCTTGGCGCAAATTGTGAGAATTAAGGTCTGCGACCTTGGACGTGGATAGATGAAAGGCTGTAGTTCCAACTAACGTGTTCTGAGAGGGAGCGAGGTTATGTTTTGGGAATCCCAAAACGCCTCACTCCACCATGAGGGCGGAGGAATTTTGCTCCCGACGGTCGCAGAAAGTGAGTGTACCAACTGTAAACAGTATATCGAATGACAAACATACAGGAACAGAGCAAGAAGGGCGGAAGACCGCCCACGGGCAGGGTTCGCAAGCTGTCGAAGTCTGTCACGGTGAAGTTCTCAAAGCCAAGCTACGAGGCATTGAAACTGAGGGCAAGAAAAGCCAATCGCAAGTTGGCGGAGTATATCCGTGAGTCCGCCTTGAACGGCGAGGTGGTCAGCGGACACAATGCAGAGACGGTAGCCATCGCTAAGAGTCTCATAGGCATGGCGAACAACCTCAACCAACTTACCAAGCTGTCGCATCAGAGAGGCTTCCACGAAACCCATGCGTATGTAGTGGACTTGTTGAGAAGATTGAAAGCAATCCTTGGCGAGTATCGCCAAGCAAGTTATAAACCGAAGCCAAGCAGTATGGGCAGAAAGGAGGATACCACATGATAGGCAAGCTAAAGAAAGGCAGCTCATTTGTTGGTTGCGTCCGCTACGTGACAGGCAAGGACGAGGCGAAAATCCTTGCATCCGATGGAGTGTTACTCGGCACGAATGCCGAGATAGTACAAAGTTTCGAGCTGCAAAGGCAGCTAAATCCAAGGATAAAGAAGCCTGTGGGACACATTGCATTGAGCTTCAAACTAGAGTACAAACCACGTTTGACGGATGAGTTCATGGCTAAAATAGCCATTGAATACATGCAGATGATGGGCATCACCGATACCCAATTCATCATCGTAAGGCATCACAACACAGACAATCCACATTGTCATGTCGTGTACAACCGCATCAATAACGAGGGCAAACTCATATCAGACAGGAATGATTACAGACGTAATGAGCAAGTGACCAAAGCTCTAAAATCCAGGTATGGATTGACTTATGGAACTGACAAGAGCAAGACTAACACTCGCAAATTGCGCAATGCTGAGCGAGCCAAATACGAGATTCACAATGTTGTCAAGGATGTCTTGAAAGCCGCAGGTAGTTGGCAGAAGTTCAAGAATGAACTCGCAAAACAAGGTGTTCATTTGGAACTTGTATATAAGGACAAGGAGCAAACCAAGGTTAAAGGCATCCGTTTCTGCAAGGATGGATATAGCTTCAAGGGTACGCAGATTAGCCGAGACTATAGCTTTGGCAAACTGAATGCGAGATTAGAGGGAACGGAGAACCTTTTATCAGCAAGTGCCAACTCTGCTCAGCAATATGAGCAGGGCTGTTGCAAGAATGAGCAGGAGCCAGCCATATCGGAGAGCAGCCAGGACCCTTGGGACGGTATTTCTTCCATTGGACTTTTTGCTCCAGCCAATGCTCAGACCTTTGAGCAATTCCCAGAGGATGAATCATCCAAGAAGAAAAAGAGGAAACGCAGAAAGGGCTTCAGCCTTTGATGCAAGTTACAAACTTAAAATTAGAATCGAACATGAAAGAAGAACTATTGGAAGCCATCTATGGAACAGTTGAGAGATTGGAGCAGAAAGTCGATGAACTTTCTGCCTCACCAAAGAATACAGAGGTAGGAAGTACTCCTGTTCCTGTAAGTGTTGATACGAGCATACTTGAAAAAGCCATACTTGCTATGGCTGCAAAAGAAGGGGAAGCTATTGACATATTGGCAAGATTAAGAGAGGCAATTTGCATCTTTACCGACCTTACCAAGAAAGAAACAAGCAACGGCGAACAGCGAAGCAAAGTCTTGTTTGACACAGTTAAGCAGTTGAAGCAAGAGCAAGATGCTACTTCACAAGTAGTACACGAAAAGCTACATGCTATGGTCAACACGCCTCAGAAGAAGATTGTTATCCACCGCTTTGAACCTACCTCCAAGTATGTTCTACTTTTCATCGGTAGCTTGGTTCTATCTCTCGTTATTTCCATTTGGGGCAACCTCACCCAATGGCGAGAGCACCAAAATTGGGAGGAAGCAGACTTGAAGTATCGAGCATTGCGAATGGTACTGCCATCTGATGACCCGAATATTCGCTACATAGAAAAACACTTTTCAGTACAACGTGATGATGATACTATTAATAATGTTAGAAATCGTGTCGCTGTTTATGAGGATTCTATCCGCCGACATTATGAAATGATTGAAATGGCTGCTTACAAGGATAGCCTTGCAAAACAATTAAACAAAGAAGCTAACGACATAAAAGAAAGGCTTAAAAAGTAAAAGAGCCTATGCCTATTTTCTTCATTCTTACAATGTAATAGATTCTTAATGTTGATGCAATGATACTGTAACTAAAAAGCCGTACTTTTGCAGCCGAAGTATCCTGAATCATTCAGACTCATTCGATACTACGATGAAGAAGATGATCGTGAGTTTACTTTTCTGACGAATGCAAAGCATCTTTCTGCGTTGGATGTCGCGAATCTATATAAAAAAGATGGTTGGTCGAGCTGTTTTTCAAATGGCTAAAGCAGCATCTTAAGATAAAGAGCTTCTGGGTCACAACGGAGAATGCTGTACGCATACAGATTAGTGTTGCCATTATCACTTATTGTCTCGTGGCTATTGTTCACCATGATATGCAATTGAAACGCTCAACATATGAAGTTTTGCAGATTCTAAGCATTTCATTGACGGACAAAACCCACCTAAGAGATCTATTTGATAAGACTATTTTCAACGATGTCAAAGAACTCGATTATTCCCTCTTTAAGGGACTAATGTCTTAAATTATATAATAAGGGGTAGACATATATATATAATATGCATACCTCTTATTATATGGTTTTGTATATGTTTGTTATACAAAATACGAATTTGTAAGTACAAACCGTTTATTATGTTGGTTATATTTCACTTTGTTAAAAATAACGCTTTATATGTGTCAAATTAACACATTGCATTGATTAACAAAAATATTTTGATTGACACATTTTGATGAAATAGTTTTTTTATTACTTTTGCAAATGAAAACTTACATGACTTGGCTTTAATAGACCTCGACCAAGCTGTGCTATTATTGTAGAGGTTGCATAAGGAGTAAAAAAATGAAGAAGTTTTTCATGGGCATGATTGCCGTTATTGTGTGTGGTACTGCATTTGCCGGAAACTTAAATGAGATTAAGGCTTCAGCAGTATCAGATGATGATCTTAGCTCATCTACACCAGACAAGATTGTATCTACTTTCTATGGTTCAAAGGCTTCAACTAACGCAAACAATCCTTGCAAGGGAGCAACTATCAGAAAGTGCGGAACCATAGAGTCAAGTTTAGTGTCATTTGAAGACCAAACTTTGGTGATGCAGCAGGTAAAGGATGCTGATGGTAACACATTATTTACAAACAATTTCTTTGCTCCATCTTCCGTGTCAGAAACAAAGGCAAATATTAAGCTTGAAACAATGAAATTGGGTGGAACGTTCAAGGCAAATGTGGCAGAATGAAAATAAGGCATATTTTAGCACTCCTTTTCTTTATGTTTTGCACGACCATATTTGCACAGGGGCGTGATTATATAAATGAAATGGAGCAGAACGACTTGCAAATCAGACAGAAGCCTAACACTGAAGGGCTTCTGTCTGATTATTTGCATTCAGCAAACATTAAGGAAGATACAATTTTTGCAATTCTTTATAGTCCTGCTGAATGTTTTAGATGTGAAGCTGCAATTCCTGCATTTTATGATAAACTGAAACGCAATAATCCGAACAACAAGTTATTACTAATAACTGCATATGGGGATTCTAAAACAGCAAGTTGGTATAATTCTAAAAACAACTATAAGGCTGATTATTACATTTATGATACGAAATCAGTTTATAGCAACATCTTCAGTTTCAACTCTGAAGGAATGTACGGATTGTATATACTCAAATTAGTTCCAAAAGAAGGCGTGTTCGTCACAGGTGGACAATATACGGTCTTAGGGGCAGAGTTTGTGAAGCAGTTGGTACTTTGTAAAAAGAGAATTGCTCCTCACATGTATGAATTGGATAAGAAAGACTCATATAAAGAGGTGTCAGACCAGATTGCGATGATAAATGTTCCTATGCCAAAATGGAAACAAACGGACATCGAGGTCAACACGAAAGATGGAGTAGAAATATCATCAATATATGATATTCCCAAAATAGAGAATGGACACCTTTTTTTTAACGACATGCTGAACAATGGTATAATGCTGTTTAATAAAGAAAATGGTTTGTTTAAATTCAAGCGACTCTTCCAAGCAGACGAAGCAGAGAAAAAGAAATTTGTTTCCGTGCCAGATAAGGATTTCAGAAACTTAGTAAAACAAGGACAAGTCTTTTACATAGCATTGTCTGCAAATATGTTGGATTCTTCTCATATCGGAATTTCCTATTCCCTGCCAAAGATTCTTCGAGAAAAAGTAGGCAACGAATGGAACTTTAGCTTTTACAATGCCCCTGCTGTTTTGATACGAGACATCAACAATTATACGTCAGGCAAGATGATTTCACCAGATTTCGATTTGGAACATTCCAAGTATTTCTATCTTCACTTTGTGTTCGACTTGTTCAATAACAAATTATGGACAGGAAGCGAAAAGTTGACATGGCCTATGGATGGATTTGAGAAAGAGGATATTGTAGGACAGAAAGATTTAGACCCTTTTAATGGCAGCTTTTATAAGACCTTCAATCCAATAATAGCTTCTTTTCGTATCAATGACGGAAAGTGTGATGGACATTACGGCAAATTAGAGCGTATTCAAGAAAATAGCAGAACAGGCTATTATTATCTTAATAATGTATTCGCACATGAAGGAAAAACTTTCTTGTATGGAAATGGTTACACAGGAAAACTGTATGTGACAGATAGCCTTCATCTTGACAAATATAAGGTTTACATGGTGTTTGACACAGATACAGTTCCTATGATTGCACCAGACTCCACAAAATTTTATACGCATGAATATGGAAATCTGTATAGTTCTTACTTCACAAAGTGCATCACAACTGTAAAAATGGATAAAAGGAACATTTATTGTCTTTTAAAGCATGGTATGCCAAGGACAGACAACTTCCAAAAGGACAGATATTCCTTTGTCATCGTAAATAGAAAAAATGGGAAGACCAAGGAATATCCACTTCCGTCTGTCGCTCCTGCTGAATACAAATGTTTGGGGTATGGAATAAATGCACAGGATAAGCATTTCAACCCATTCATGTTTATCAAGAAAGATGGTAAGTACATCATTAGAATGTTGGACATTTAAGCTCCATTATAATGTGGACAATACACATTTTATCAATAAAGCCGTATCTTGCCCCAACCAGGTATTGATGCGGCTTTTTTCATTCTGTTTACAGGATTATGACATATAATCGTACCATTATAAATAGCATGTCGAATGCCAAGCATACAGATAGGATCTACTTATCAATGAAAATAGCATAATATAATTCATGAACAATTGAGAGATTGTAGCAGAATGTCAATGAATTTTTAGCCTCAAAAAATGAGGGTACGTCATGGAGTTATGACACACCCTCATAATTATAATTTTTAGTCGTATTTCACGATTATCACCCCATCATGTTTACTCCATACTGCATTAAAAGGCGTTGCAAAATCGCAATCAATTTTCCCCATAAATTCATTGTTGCTATACACATCTAATCTGATTCTGTTCTTTCGATTTTCTGAATAAGTAAAGCTAATTTCTGAATTTCTAATTTTTTCTATGCAAAGACTGTATCTTATAGTCTTAGCGCTCTTTGGATTGATTTTTATAAATTTATTCTTTGCTTTTGTCAAATATGTCCATCTATTGTTTATATATGTAAGTAAACCATAAACCTTGCCAATACTAATCTGCTTTTTACCATAATTTTCAATTGTAATTGTTACAAATGAAGGTTTTTTATCATGGACAATTGCACTGATTTTTAAAGAATCATTCAAGTATGTTTTACTTTCATTTTTAATATTATATTCTTCTTTTGAGGAAACAGAAGTAGTCCCCAATATTAGTAAAATGAAGACGAAACAACCCAATGTCAATCTATTCATAATTTAATATCTTGTTAAGCCGAAGGTCTGATTTATTAAATAAGCCTTAATACACGCTCCATAAGTGATACCATTGTATGTGATGCTCCCTAAATTAATCCCAACAGTATATCTCGTATTTGTCGCTTTTGTCAAGGCATAAACAATACCACCGCTATCACCACTATTTGAAGTATATTTTGCCAATATAACATCCTTGTAAATAGTTTTTTGTGCTGAGTTAGGAACGTCATAGCTTGCATTAAATATAGTTCCTGAACTTCTTTTAGAGACCATTCCAACCATATTTATCCAAGAGCCTTTTGGCGGTTGAGCCAAAGCTATAGAAAGTGTATCTTTTTGCAAATCTTTCATGAATTTGATTTTATTAGTTGGAGCATGTTTTTTTGATGTTATTGAACAAAATGCAGCGTCAACATAATACTCTTCCTTTGAATATAAACACTTGCCAATTTCTACGTTGGCTGAATCTTTTAAAATATCATTAACTTTTATAAAGTGACCTGCTGTGACAATGCCTATATTGCCATTTTTATCTTTAGCTCTATACCCTATAGATGCATTGTGTGTTTTGCCATCACGAATTGTCTTGATTTCACCAGCACAATCAATTCCGTCATTAAGAATGATTTTTCCGCAATTTACAAATTTGATTTTATTGCTATCGCAGATTTTTTTCTTGAATTCTTGGATTGTAGATGAATTTTTATGAAGCAACCCCACTTCTACTATATTTTCTTTTTCAGATATGCCATATATTGTCACATTTTGATATAGAAAGTTATTGCCTTCAAGTGCTTTTTGCCGAATATCCTCAACCACTTGCTGCAACTCTTTATAAGAGTATTGGCAACTTTCATAAATAGTTGAACGAGATAATGCTGCTCTAGTTTTTAGAACAGATACACCTTCTCCCTTTTTTACTAAGACTACAAGATTTCCATCATCATTTATATAGCATCCACCATAATAAGCAGGGATTTCAGCTGTGGACATACTTCTTGTTGGCGAACTATTTAATGATTTCATAAGTTCAAGATAATCTGCATAAGCATTCTCTTGAAGAGAGACCTCCTGTCCGTTTTGAACTTGTTGCGCTTCAACAGAAGCGTTCTTGTCTTGCTCTAAATCATTGTTGCAAGAATAGAATGTCAATAATCCTACTAAGCAAGCTAACATTTTTAAATACACTTTTGCTTTCATAATTAAAACGTTTTAAGTTGGAACTTATTTATACAGTAAATATCTTAAAATATTACTTAATACTCAAGTTACATATTAATTTCATGTAAGCTACTAGCAAAGTTAGTATTTTATTTTTGGAATCTATTATTTTATAGAAGTAAAAATCACTATCGAACAACTTTTTAACAATTAAACATGTTTTAGTTACATATGGAGAAGCATAATCTTGCGAGATTTTCACCAAAAGCTCTACCTTGACTAACTTTTCTCAAAAAGTTTTAATTTTGATATTTTCTTTATTATAAATCATGGAAAATTTAGAAAAATATCGTATCTTTGCCCCCGAATTGAGGTGTTCTTTGCATATTGCAAAATACAGAAACGAGCAGAAGTCCGCTCGTTTCCATATTGTTACCTATATTATGTAGGCAAACGCCCAACTTCTTGATATTCAATCAAAGTCCAAATTAGAGCGAGTTAGATTCGTTAACTTTTTAGCCCATTTTCTATCTTTTTTGCGCCTAAACGGCTCAAAACAGAGACTTTTAAATCTTCTTCTTATAGCAGCGATGACGGCGATGCTGTTCGCTCTCCAGATACTGCCACTGGCTCTGAACACCGGTATTGGTCTCCATCTGCGGCATTGCCTCAGCCCATTTAAAGCCATAACGGTGATACTGCTCTATCAGATCGGCAAAAATAAGCGCGTTGGCTCCCTTCTTGCGATATTCCGGAAGAACACCAATCAAAAGCAAATCTACCGTATCCGTCTTGTGCCACTTCAGAACCTTCAGCACCTTCAGCCAACCCGTAGGGAAAAGCTTGCCATCGCCTATCTCGCGCAGCGCATCGGTAAACGAAGGGAAGGAAACACCAAAGGCTACCAGCTTGTTGCCAGCGTTGCCATCTACCACACCCGTTACCAGGTTCAAGTCAGCCTTCTTGATATAAGTATTTACATATTCATCTATCTGCTTCTCCGTAAGCTGCTGGAAATCATAGAGATTCTTATAAGTTTCGTTCACTATTTCGAACACTTTCCTGCCCATTCCTCCCGAGGTCAGTTCCCGGCGGGTAAACTTATGAACCTGCAGATTATATCGGCTCTCTATCATCTGGGCAGTCTTGGCAAACTTAGCCGGCGTCACTTCCGGAATCCTGATGCGGTACTCCAGCCAGTCGTTATCCTTCTCATAGAGCGAATAACTCTCCAGATGCGTCTTATAATAAGGATAATTGTAATTGATATACATCGTAGACTTCCGGTCGAAGCCCTCGATGAGCAAGCCCTCACGGTCCATATCCGTAAATCCGAGCGGACCTACGCATTCGTTCATTCCCCTGCTCTTGCCCCAGTTTTCTACCGCGCGCAACAAGGCACAGGAAACCGCTACATTATCCACGAAATCGAACCAGCCGAAGCGAACCTGCTTCTTGTTCCACTCTTCGTTGGCACGATGGTTGATAATGGCAGCAATTCTACCTACGATACGAGCCTCGCTGTCAACCGCCAGGAAGTATTGAGCTTCACAGAATTCAAAGGCAGGATTCTTCTTTGGGTCCAGCGTATTCATCTCGTCAAAACGCAAAAAAGGAATGGCAAACTCATGGTCTCTGTAGAGATCATAATGAAACTGAATGAAGGTTTTCAGCCCTTTTTTAGTCGTTATCGGTATGATTCTTATCTCATCATTCATTAGTATATTGTTTTATGTATATATATCCAATTACGGTGCAAAAATACAATAAATTTATGAATAATACAACTCTTTTCTTATAAATTTATAAAAGTTGGTTCATAATTGTCCAACTTTGTGGATATTTATGTACCTTTGCAGGTTGAAATGCCCCAAAAGAGCATCATAAAGTTATGAAGAAAGAGAAAAGAGACAACTATACGTTCCTCACACATGCCCCTGTGCATCATGTGATTTTCACGATGGCCATACCAACGATTATCAGTATGCTGTCGACGAGCATGTACAACCTCGCCGACACCTATTTCGTGGGCAGCATCAACACGCAGAGTGTGGCAGCGGTAGGCGTTTCCTTTGCAGCAATGGCTGTGATTCAAGCGATAGGTTTCTTCTTCGGTCACGGAGCGGGCAATTATATTTCGCGACAGTTGGGCGCCAAGCATACGGAAGAGGCACAGAAGATGGCAACCACGGGCTTTGTGCTGAGTTTTCTTACCGGTCTTCTCATCGCCATCCTGGGTCATGTGTTCCTCACACCGCTCTGTCTTCTGATGGGTTCTACGCCCACCATTCTTCCTTATACAGAGCGTTATCTGGGCATTATCCTGCTGGGTGCTCCCTTTATGACCACATCGCTTACGCTGAATAATCTGATGCGCTTTCAGGGCAATACGATGTATGCGATGAAGGGCATCATGTCGGGTGTGCTGCTCAATCTGATTCTGGCTCCTCTGCTCATCCTCTACTTCCAGCTGGGCATTACCGGAGCCGCCGTAGCCACCCTCATCAGCCAGTGTTTCGGCTGCGCCATGCTCTTTTGGATGACGCATAAAGGCGAGAACATCCGCATCCATCTCAGCAATTTCACCCCTACCCGCGCCTTTGCCAAGGAGATTATCTTCGGCGGAACCCCTTCGCTGTCAAGACAGGGACTGGGAAGTATCGCTACGCTGATGCTCAATGTGGCAGCAGGTGCGTTTGGCGATGCAGCCATTGCGGGCATGAGCATCGTTACCCGCATCTCCTTCTTTACCTATGCGATGGTCATCGGTCTGGGGCAGGGATTCCAGCCGCTCTGCGGATTCTGCTACGGCGCCAAACTCTATGGGCGTGTAAAGGAAGCCTTCTTTTTCTGCATTAAATGCGGCACGGTTTTCCTCAGCGTCTGTGCCCTTCTCGGCTTCATCTTCTCAACTTCCATCATCAGCATCTTCCGCGATGATGCAGCGGTTGTAGCCGTAGGTTCGGTGGCTTTGCGATGGCAGGTGCTCAGTTTTCCGCTCGTAGCCAGCATCGTGCTCACCAACATGCTGATGCAGACCATCCGTAAACCGGTGAGAGCCAACATCGTAGCGGCAGCACGAAGCGGACTTTTCTTCATTCCGCTCATCTTCATCCTCCCCTATTTCTTCGGACTGCTGGGCGTGGAGATGTGTCAGATGTGGGCAGATTGCTGTTCGTTTGCCGTTGCGGTTCCGATAGCCTGGAGCGCTTTCAGGGATATGAGAAGAGAGAAGATGGAACTTGGGAAAAGCCACTAGAAGATAAGAAGATACTAGAAGATAAGAGAAAATACTTGAGATAAGAGAAATGGAGAAGACATATTACATAGGATTGGACGTTGGCTCTACGACAGCCAAAATAGCCGTTATCGACAGCGATAACCGGGTAATTTACTCAAAATACGAACGCCACAACGCTCGTGTCAACGAACTTGTGTCGCAATATTTCGATGAGATTTTAGCCCTCACGGGCGATGCAGAGGCTAGAATCTGCGTAACGGGAAGCGTAGGAATGGCTACTGCCGAACAGCTCCAGGCGGAGTTTGTACAGGAGGTGGTGGCTGCATCAGTCTATGCCCGTACTGCCCATCCTGAGGCGAAGGCGCTCATCGATATTGGTGGCGAGGACGCGAAGGTTATCTTCTTCAAGAAAAACGGAAATATGGAACTGCGCATGAACGGCAACTGTGCCGGCGGAACGGGCGCTTTCATCGACCAGATGAGTGTGCTGATGGGCGTAGAGAACCAGAAGATGAGCGAGTTGGCGATGAAGGCAGAGCACGTTTATCCGATGGCTGCCCGCTGCGGCGTGTTCGCCAAGACCGACATCCAGAACCTGATGGCACGCAATCTGCCCGAAGCAGATATTGCAGCCAGCATCTTCCATTCCATCGCCGTACAGACGGTGGTAACGCTTTCTCACGGCATCAGCTTCGAGGCTCCTATCCTGCTCTGCGGCGGTCCGCTGACCTTTCTTCCGGCTCTCCGCAAGGCTTTCTGCGATTATCTCCATCTCTCACCAAACGATTTCATCGTATCAGAAAACAGCAATCTCATTCCGGCTCTGGGCTGTGCTTACCGGGCTAAATCGGCAGATTCTGCAGCCTCAGTATCTGTTCTCAGAAGCCGGATGAAAAAAGAAATACAAACGGAATGGACCAGCAGTCTGCTGCCTCTGTTCAAAAACGAGAAAGAGCACCAGGAATGGCTCAAATCAAAGGCGAAATTCGCTACCGAAACCCAACCGCTGAATAAAGGAAAACAGCAGGTTGTGATTGGTATTGACTCGGGCTCTACTACGACGAAGATTGTTGCGGTAAGGGTGAATGCGGAGACGCCTACGGGAGATATTGTCTTTACAAATTACCGCCTGAATCTGGGAAATCCGATCAAGGCAGTAGCGGATGGACTGAACACCCTGAAGCAGGAAGCTGCATTGCGAGGCGCAGAACTGGAAATCGTAGGCTCCTGCTCTACAGGTTACGGCGAAGAACTTATCAAGGCGGCTTTCGGCCTCGACAGCGGCATTATCGAAACAATGGCGCACGAAAGAGCTGCTGCCTCACTCATGCCTGACGTGAGTTTTATCCTGGACATCGGCGGACAGGACATGAAGGCTATCTTCGTGGAGAAAGGGGCTGTGGTGCGCATGGAACTCAACGAGGCGTGCAGTTCGGGCTGCGGAACATTCATCCAGACCTTTGCCAACAACATGGGTTATTCTGTAGGCGATTTTGCCCAACTCGCCTGCCAGTCGAAGGCTCCCTGCGACCTGGGAACCCGCTGCACCGTCTTCATGAACTCGAAGGTGAAGCAGGTGCTCAGAGAGGGCGCATCTGTAGCTGATATTTCTGCCGGAATCTCTTATTCGGTCATCAAGAACTGTCTTTATAAGGTATTGAAACTCCATGGTAATGAGAACCTTGGAGGCAAAATCGTTGTGCAGGGAGGTACGATGAGAAACGATGCGGTGGTAAGAGCATTTGAGTTGCTCACCCATACCGAAGTGGCACGAAGCAACATGCCGGAACTGATGGGCGCCTACGGTTGTGCCCTTCATGCGGCGGCAGATTACAAGCATCGCACATCTGCAGAAGACGAGCACCCTGCCTCATCAAGATCCATCGATGATCTCCAGAATCTGGCTCATTATGAAACCAAACAACTGCAATGCAAAGGCTGCGAAAACCATTGTTATGTTTCCCGCTACACCTTTGCCGGCGGCAACCGATTCTACTCCGGAAACAAGTGTGAGCGTGTGTTTAACAACAAGGGAGCAAACGGGATAAAAGGCAAAAACATCTACGAATACAAATATAGTTTACTATTTGATAGAGAAGAAGTTAACCCACTTGAAGTTGCAAAACACAACGTCAAAGTAGGCATTCCTCGCATCCTCAACATGTACGAGGAATATCCGTTCTGGAATGCGCTGCTCCGGGCAGCAGGATTGGGCGTGATTCTCTCTTCCGATTCCACTTTCAGCCAGTATGAAGGAGCCTTGAATACGGTGATGAGCGACAATATCTGCTTCCCGGCTAAACTGGCTCACAGTCATCTGAAGGAACTCAACGAGAACCCGAAAGTAGACCGCATCCTCATGCCATACGTGGTTTATGAACATAATGACGACCCGAAGAATACGCTGAACAGTTTCAACTGTCCGGTCGTTTCGGGCTACAGCGATGTCATCAAGTCGGTCATCAATCTGAAGAAACCGATCGATACGCCCGTCATCAACTTTGCCCAGCCTAAGGCGCTGGAAAAGCAGATTACCGATTATCTCAAGCAACTGGGAGTAAGCAAGAAGACTGCCCGTAAAGCACTGAGAGAGGCCCTCTATGCTCAGGCAGTATATGCAGCTGAGATTAAGAAACAGGGCTGGGAGATTCTGAAGTCAAACAAGGGACTTACGATTCTGCTGGCGGGCCGTCCTTATCATACAGACCCGCTGATTCAGCACAAGCTGAGCGAGATGATAGCCAATCTGGGAGTCAACGTCATCAGCGAAGACATCGCCCGGGGTAATCTCTTTGCAGATTTCAAAGACTTCAATTTGGAGGATCTGGCGGCAGAAAGAAATGAGGCAGCATTAGCCAGCCAGGACAACAACGAAGCATACAACTGTCAGCCAGAGACTTATCTCGTGAAGCAATGGGCGTATATGAACCGCATTCTGAAGGCAGCGCAATGGGCTGCAGAACAGGGCGATGAGGTTCATTTCGTCCAGATGACCAGCTTCGGCTGCGGTCCTGACAGTTTTATCCAGGACGAGATTCGCGACATCATGAAGCGCCACAACAAGCCTTTCACGCTGTTGAAGATAGATGATGTGAGCAATATCGGCTCACTGAAACTCCGTGTCCGCTCGCTCATAGAAAGCCTGAAGGGAGTAAAGGAAGTGAAGAGTGAAGAACGAAGAGTGAAGAAACAATGTTCGGCGGCCGAAGGGAAAGCCAATTCAACACTCAACACTCAACATTTACAACAGACCAAGGTATTCACCAAGCAGGACATTCATCGCAAGATTCTCGCTCCTTTCATGACCGAATACCTCACCCCTATCATTCCGCCTATCCTGAAACTGATAGGCTATGATGTTGAGGTTCTTCCGATGAGCAATGAGGTAAGCGCCGAACTCGGCTTGAAGTTTGCCAACAACGAAGTCTGCTATCCGGCTACACTCATCGTCGGCGACATCATCAAAGCCTTGAAATCAGGCAGATACGACCTGAACAATACAGCAGTAGTGATGAGTCAAACGGGCGGCCAGTGTCGCGCAACCAACTACGCTGGTCTCATCAAGCGTGCGATGATTTCCAATGGATTCCAGGACATTCCGCTGCTCACACTCGGTGTAACAGCCTCAACAGGCGAAGCATCAGGCTCAACAGACGACAAGCAAGACTATAACGAGCAGGACGGTTTCAATGTGCCTTGGCTGAAATACAGTCAGATTATCGTTACCGCCATTTTCTATGGCGATGCAATCAACGAGATGTACAATGCCTGCATCGTAAGAGAGCGTAAACCGGGCATTGCCAGAGAGTTGCGCGATAAATACATGCAGCTGATAGACGGACCTATCGCCCAGAATTCAGCCAAAGAACTCATCCGACTCCTGGAACAGGCAGCCGAAGAATTCAACCAGATGACCCTCGACAGAGAACTGCCGAAGGTAGGAATCGTAGGCGAAATCTTCCTGAAGTTCAATCCTTTCGCCCACCAGTTCCTGGAGCAGAACATCATCTCGCGCGGCATAGAGGTGGTTCCGCCTCTGCTTGCTCCTTTCTTCCTGCAGGAATTTGTGAACGTGGAGATACAGAAACACATGCGGCTGAGTTGCACCAAAGTGCCCGATTTCATCATCAAGGGCGCTTATCAGGCGCTGATAGGCAGAAGATTGCGCCAGGTAAACAAGGCAGCCGGCAAGTTCCGCTACTTCCGTCCGTTCACCAATATCTATGATGATGCGAAGGACGTACAGGGACTGGTTTCGCTCGCAGCCCAGTTTGGCGAAGGCTGGCTTCTGCCTGCCGACATCGTAGGTTACATCCGTGATGGCGTGAACAACATCATCTCGCTCCAGCCTTTCGGTTGCATCGCTAACCACGTGATTTCCAAGGGCATTGAGAAACGTCTCCACGACCGTTTCCCAATGCTCAACCTCGTATCGCTCGACTTCGATTCCGGTGTTTCAGAGGTAAACGTCACCAACCGACTGCTCCTCTTCCTGGACAGCATCGCAAAATAAGACAAGCCAGACCCATGTACGGCAAAACACCGTATATGGGTCTTTCCGTCTTTCATCCCTCAAAAAATCACTCTAAAAAATACAAAAAACCGTAGCTATTTCTTTGTCATTCAAGAAAATAATCGTATCTTTGCACTCAAATTTTATTGAGACATTAAGAAAATGAGTAAAGATACATTAACTCATCAGCTGACAGAGACCATCGAGGAGCTTTCGAGCGCCGAATCTTTGAAAGGTCTCTTCCATCAGCATCGAGACGGGAATCCACTTCCTTCGGGCAAGGCGCTCGAAGAAATCATCAGTTTGTCCCGTTCTATCCTCTTTCCGGGATATTTCGGCAATTCTTCGGTAAATATCTCAACCATCAAATATCATATTGGAGTAAGAGTAGAGAAACTCTATGAGATGCTGTCAGAGCAGATTCTCGCCGGTCTCTGCTTCGCCAACGACTGTGAAACGGAAACCCAGGCTGAACTGCAGCACCAGCGTGCCAAGGCAGGCGTGATTGCAGCCAAGGCAATCATGGAATTCCCGAGACTGCGCAAGATTCTGGCTACTGATGTAGAGGCTGCCTACGAGGGCGACCCGGCTGCCATGAGCCACGGAGAAATCATCTCCTGCTACCCGGTCATCAAGGCGATTACCAACTACCGCATCGCTCACGTGCTGCACGAACTGGGAGTGCCGCTCATTCCGAGAATGATGACCGAACTGGCGCATTCGGAAACCGGTATTGATATCAACCCGGAGGCTACCATCGGCAAGCACTTCACCATCGACCACGGTACGGGTGTGGTAATTGGAGCTACCTGCATCATCGGCGACAATGTGAAACTCTACCAGGGTGTAACCCTCGGAGCCAAGAGTTTCCCTCTCGATAAGGACGGCAATCCTATCAAGGGAATCCCTCGCCACCCTATCCTCGAAAATGATGTCATCGTCTACGCCAATGCCACCATCCTCGGTCGCATCACCATCGGAGAAGGCTGCGTAGTGGGAGCCAACGTATGGGTTACCAAGGATATGAAACCGAAAACAAAGAAATATAAAAAAGAAAAACAAAGTTTATTAGATATAGAATTCAATAATGGAACAGGAATTTGAACTCATTGCCAAGACCTTCATGGGCCTCGAGCCTGTCTTGGCTGAAGAGCTCACCCAGTTGGGTGCCAATAATGTACAGATCGGTCGCCGCATGGTGTCTTTCACAGGCGACAAGGAAATGATGTATCGTGCTAACTTCCAGTTGCACACAGCCATCCGTATCTTAAAGCCTATCAAGCACTTCAAGGCTAGAAGCGCTGAAGAGGTGTATGATCAGATTCAGAAGATCAAGTGGGATGACATCTTAGACGTGAAGAAGACTTTCTCTGTTGACTCAGTAGTCTACTCAGAGGAGTTCCGCAACTCACGCTTCGTAACCTACAAGGTAAAGGATGCGATTGTTGACTGGTTCCGCGAGAAGCAGGGTACGCGTCCAAATATCAGCGTATCTAACCCGGATATCCGCCTCAACATCCACATTGCAGAAGACAATGCCACCTTGAGTCTCGATTCGAGTGGTGAGAGTCTGCACCGCCGTGGCTACCGCCAGGAGCAGGTAGAGGCTCCTCTGAACGAGGTTCTCGCTGCAGGTATGATTCTGATGACCGGCTGGAAGGGCGAATGCGATTTCATCGACCCGATGTGTGGTTCAGGTACCATCGCCATCGAAGCTGCCCTCATCGCCCGAAACATCTCTCCAGGTGTATTCCGCAAGGAGTTTGCCTTCGAGAAGTGGAACGATTTCGACCAGGATCTCTTCGATACGATTTATAACGACGACTCTCAGGAGCGCGAGTTCGAGCACCATATCTATGGTTACGATGTTGACATGAAGGCTGTCAATACAGCTAATCTCAACGTTCGTGCTGCCGGTCTCAGCAAGGACATCACCATCTCACAGGCTGATTTCAAGGACTTCACCCAGCCAGCCGAGAAGAGCATCATCGTGATGAACCCTCCATACGGTGAGCGCATCTCTACCCCTAACCTTCTGAACACCTACAAGATGATAGGTGAGCGCTTCAAGAAGGCTTTTGCCGGCAACGAGGCTTGGGTATTGAGCTACCGCGAGGAGTGCTTCGAGCAGATTGGTCTGAAACCATCTATCAAGATTCCTGTATTCAACGGAAGCTTGGAGTGCGAATTCCGCAAGTATGTGATGTTCGACGGCAAGATGAAGGACTTCCGTTCTGAAGGCGGTATTGTGAAGACTGAGCGCGAGAAGAGCGAGATGGCTCAGAAGCACCGTTTCAAGAAGGAGCGTGAATTCAAGAAGCGTGTAAGCGAGGAGACTGAAAACGAGGAGGACGATATCCGTTCTTTCAAGTTCCATACTCACCGTCTGGAAGACTTCGAGAAGAAGCGTGCTGAGTTCCATAAGGGCGGTCGTTCACGTATCGGTGGCGGTCGACGCAATGATGACGACGATGACAAGCGTGGCAGCCGCAGCTTCAAGAGCGACCGCAAGGGTGGCCGTGACTTCGGTAGCAAGCGCGACGGAAAGCGTTTCGAGAAAGGCGACAAGCGTGGTGGCTTCAAGGGCGACAAACGTGGTGGCCGTGATTTCGGAGGCAAGCGCGGAGGCAAGAAGAACTTCAGCGGTGACTTCGACGACGAGGATTAAAGACATATCGACCCATACGTCGTGTTTCACGACGCATGGGTGTTAAACCCGATAAAGTAAAGAATATAATGAATCTGAAGAATTCAATTTATAAATTATCTTTTGCTGCTATGATTATGATGGCTATGAATGCAACCGACTTACAGGCTCAGGGCGTGGTTCCTGCTCAGAAAGGCGAGAAAACCTTTACATTGGAAGACCTGAACTTCGGCGGCAACAACTATCGTAACATGGTAGCTAAGAACCGCTGGTGCACCTGGTGGGGCAATGAACTCGTTCGCCAGGATGTGGATGCCTGCTATCTCGTCAACAAGACGACAGGCAAGGAGACCAGACTCTTCGGCATCAATGACATCAACCAGTGGATTGCTCCTACCAAAGACATCAAGGTAAGAGCCCTCTACAATGCTCTCTTCCCTTTTGCAGGCAAGAGCATCGTGATGGTAAGCAACGGCAGCAAGACTTATACCGTAGACTTCAAGAAGCATAAGCTGCTGAGCGAGATGGATTTTGCTGACGGCGAGAACCTCCTGGAGGCTAACGCCCAGCAGAACGCCTTCGCCTATCTGAAGGGCAGCAACCTCTATGTGCGTACCTTCGATGTAACCAGCAACGCCCTGACAAAAGAGAAGAAATCTCACGATTTCCAGCTCTCAAAGGATGGAAGCCGCGAAATTGTTTATGGACAGAGTGTTCACCGCGATGAGTTCGGTATCAGCAAGGGAACCTTCTGGAGTCCGAACGGCGAACTGCTCGCCTTCTATCGTATGGACCAGAGTATGGTAACCGACTATCCGCAGGTCGACATCCCGGAAATCGGTTTCAATCATCCTGAAACACAGAGTTGCATTGCTACTCCTGCACCAGACAAGTATCCGATGACAGGCGAGACATCACACAAGGTAACCGTAGGCGTGTTCGACTGCATGACCGGCAAGACCGTCTATCTGAAGGCTGGCGATCCAACCGACCGCTATTTTACCAACATCGCATGGAGTCCGGACAGCAAGACCATCTATATGTTCGAACTGAACCGCGACCAGAACGACTGCCGTCTGACTGCCTACAATGCAGAAACCGGCGAGAAGACAGGCGAACTCTATCGCGAGACCGATGAGAAATACGTGGAGCCTTGCCACCCTATCCAGTTCCTGCCTTGGGACAGCAGCAGTTTCATCATGCAGAGCCGCAAGGATGGCTACAACCACCTCTATCTCTGCACCCTGGGCAAGCACGGAAGCCGCATGGCAAGCAACACAGAATCGCTCGAAATCAAGCAGTTGACTTCCGGCAAATGGGAAGTGATGGAAGTACTCGGCTTCAACACCAAGCGCAAGAGTATCATCATCGCATCCAACGAGAAATCGCCTATCCAGAGAAACATCTTTGCCGTAGACACAAAAAACGGCAAGCGTACGCTGGTAGATGATTGCGGCAAGGGATGGCACAGCGCCACTTTGAGCGAGAACGGACAGTATGTCTTCGACAACTACTCTACTCCTACCGTGCCTCGCAAGATTGCCCTCGTGAATACCGAGAACGGCAAGCGCACCGCTTACTTCACTGCCGAGAACCCTTGGAAGGGCTACAATGTGCCTGAGTACAGCTGCGGTACCATCAAGGCTGCCGATGGCGAAACAGACCTCTACTGGAGAATGGTGAAACCGGTAAACTTCGATCCAAACAAGAAGTATCCTACCATTATATATGTATATGGCGGTCCTCATGCCCACAACGTAGATGCCCGCTGGAACTACTCTAGCCGTGGTTGGGAAACCTACATGGCAGAAAAGGGCTATCTGCTCTTCATCCTCGACAACCGTGGAAGCGAGAACCGTGGCAAGGCTTTCGAGCAGGCTACCTTCCGCCAACTCGGACAGATTGAGATGCAAGACCAGATGAAGGGCGTAGAATATCTGAAGACGCTTCCTTACGTAGATGCTGACAAGATTGGCGTTCACGGCTGGAGCTTCGGCGGATTCATGACCATCTCGCTGATGACCAACCACCCTGATGTGTTCAAGGTAGGCGTAGCAGGCGGTCCGGTTATCGACTGGCACTGGTACGAGGTGATGTATGGCGAGCGCTATATGGACACCCCACAGACCAACCCAGAGGGTTACAGGAAGACCTCTCTGCTCTATCAGGCAAAGAACCTGAAGGGCAAGCTGCAGATTATCCAGGGCTTGAACGATGTGACCGTAGTGCCACAGCACTGCCTCACCTTCCTCAAGGCTTGCATCGCAGCAGGCACCCAGCCAGACTTCTTCGTCTATCCTGGCGAGCCTCACAACATGAGAGGTCATCAGAGCACTCATCTGCATGAGCGCATCAGCAATTATTTCTTCGATTATCTCAAGTAAATATCTAGGAGTAAACATCCCCCGAAAAAGGGGAGTTTACTTCTACATCAAATAACAAACAATAACTTACAGCAAATGAAAATTTTATTGTTAGGAGGCGGTGGCCGCGAGCACGCCTTAGCATGGAAAATCGCTCAGAGCGAGAAGTGTGAGAAACTCTTCATCGCTCCTGGTAATGCCGGTACACAGAATGTCGGCGAGAACGTAGATATCAAGGCAGACGACTTTGAGGCGCTCAAGAACTTCACAGTAGAAAATGGCGTTGATATGGTGGTAGTTGGTCCGGAAGACCCATTGGTAAAGGGTGTTTACGATGACTTCAAGAACGATCCTCGCACCCAGAACATCCCTGTCATCGGTCCATCAAAGGCTGGCGCCGTATTGGAAGGCAGCAAGGACTTCGCCAAGAAGTTCATGAAGCGCCACAACATCCCTACTGCCCAGTATGAGACTTTCGACGGCGAGCACGTAGAGGAAGGCTTGAAATTCCTGGAGACACTGAAGGCTCCTTATGTATTGAAGGCTGACGGTTTGTGCGCCGGTAAGGGCGTTCTCATCCTCCCTACCCTGGAAGAGGCTAAGAAAGAGTTCAAGGAGATGCTCGGCGGTATGTTCGGCAACGCTTCTGCACGCGTAGTCATCGAGGAATTCCTCAGCGGCATTGAGTGCTCTGTATTCGTATTGACCGACGGCAAGAACTACAAGATTCTGCCTGAGGCTAAGGATTACAAGCGCATCGGCGAGCACGATACCGGTCTGAACACCGGCGGTATGGGTAGCGTTACCCCTGTACCATTCGCTACCAAGGAGTGGATGCAGAAGGTTGACGAGCGCATCATCCGTCCTACTGTAGAGGGACTTGCTGAGGAGAACATCGACTATAAGGGATTCATCTTCTTCGGTCTGATCAACGTTGAAGGCGAGCCTATGGTCATCGAGTACAACTGCCGTATGGGTGATCCAGAGACTGAGAGCGTGATGCTCCGTCTGAAGAGCGACATCGTGGATCTCTTCGAAGGTGTAGCAGCAGGCGATTTGGACAAGCGCAGCATCGAGTTTGATGAGCGTGCTGCAGTCTGCGTGATGCTCGTAAGCGGCGGTTATCCTGAGGCTTACAAGAAGGGTTATCCTATCCAGGGCATCGACGATGTAGAAGGTTCGGTAGTATTCCACTCCGGTACAGCCATGAAGGATGGTCAGGTAGTAACCAACGGTGGTCGTGTCATCTGCGTAAGCAGCTACGGCAAGGACAAGGAAGAAGCCTTGAAGAAGAGCTTTGCTGAGGCACAGAAGATCCAGTTCACCGACAAGTACTTCCGTTCTGATATCGGACAGGACCTTTAGTTTTTTAATGTTGAATTAGATGTTAAGAAAGAAAACTTTTCAAAATAAAGTAGCGGCTAGCCGCTACTCTTTACCTATTACTGCAACCCTTGCCACGCTGGTTTGGGTTGCAGTAGGTTTATTGGTATCCAATATCTGGGTAGAATTTGCTTTTACAGCCATGTCTACCCTGCTGATGGTGGAACTGAACAACCGTAATGCCCTGATGCGTACCTACAGCCGAATGGTATCCTGCAGTTTTCTGGCATTACTGACGATGACAGGACTCTCCCACCCCTCTTTAAAAAGCAGTATTGTGACGATGTGTTTCATCGCCTTTTATCTCATTATCTGGAATTGCTATCAGGATAAACGCTCAACAGGCTGGACTTTCTACGCCTTTGCCTGCATCGGTCTGGCATCGATGGTTTTCGTGCAGATAGGCTATTTCATGCCTATCCTGTGGATTATGATGATGGTGTTTACCCTCTCGTTTAGCGTAAAGACATTCTTTGCAACACTAGTAGGTCTCATCGTGCCCTATTGGTTTGCAGCCGGTTATTTCTTCTATACCGACAACATACAGGGGCTGGCTGACCATTTCTGCGAATTCATCAACTACAGCGAACTCTTTGATTATTCGCAGGTTACCGACCATCAGGTACTGGACCTGAGTTTCGTTATCCTGCTCACCATCATCGGTTCCATCCACTTCATACGCACCAGCTACGGCGATAAGATACGAACCCGCATGATCTACGAAACGTTTATCATGATATCGGTTGCCTGCATCATCTTCATCGTCCTCCAGCCTCAATATATACAGGAACTGGGCGGCATCCTGATTGTGAATACAGCACCGCTTATCGCCCATTTCATCACATTCACCAGAGGTAAGTTTACCAACATATCCTTCATCCTGCTGCTCATCATGCTGGTACTTATCATGGCTTACAACATACTCGTACCAGAGAGCATATTACTATGAGTTGGATTATAGATTTCTTAATGAGCTGGGGCTACTGGGGCATGCTGGTATCAGCCTTCCTTGCCGGCAGTTTCTTTCCCTTCAGCAGCGAGGTGGTCATGTCGGGCTTACAGGCTGCCGGACTGGAACCTATCCAGCTCGTACTGTATGGAAGCATCGGCAATGTGCTCGGTTCTATGTTCAACTATGGCGTAGGACGGATGGGCAAGCTGGAATGGATAGAGAAATATCTGCATGTAAAGAAAGAGAGTCTTGACAAGGCTCAGCATTTCATGGCCGACAGAGGAGCCTGGATGGGATTCTTTGCCTTCCTGCCCCTGTTGGGCAGTGCCATCACCATCGTTTTGGGACTGACGAGAGCCAACATCGTGATTTCTGTCATCAGCATCACCATCGGAAAGGTGTTGAGATATGTACTGCTGGTTTACGGACTCAGTTTCATCTTTTAAACAAGCTGCAAAGAAAACAAAGAATTGATTCATATAGATTGACTGCTTATGAGAAAGTATTTATACCTTATTATATTATGCGTGGCTTTCGCGGGCTGTAAAGGCAGCCAGCAGAAAGGCCACACCGCAGAAAGTAACGGAAAGGAATCTGTCGCCAACAGCGATGGCAAACCTGCTGTTACCGTAACTATCCCTCCCTACAAGTTTTTCGTTGATAAGATTGCCGGAGATAAGGTGGATGTCAACGTGATGGTATCCAACGGCAACAATCCAGAAACTTACGAGCCTTATGCCCAGCAGATGATGGAACTCTCCAGGAGTGCCCTCTATCTGAAAGTGGGAAGCATCGGTTTCGAACAGACCTGGATGAAGAAGCTGCAGGACAACGCTCCTGACATGAAGGTGATAGATACCTCCACAGGCATCACGCCTGCCAAGACACCAGGCGGCAATACCGACCCGCATGTATGGATGAGTTGCAAAAACGCCCGCATCATCTCCAGCAACATCTTCAAGGCACTCTGCAATCTGGAGCCGAAGAACAAGGCATTCTTTGAGAAGAACTATCTGTCGCTGCTGAAGATCATCGACAAGCGAGACAGCACCATCAGAGAGGGTTTCAAGAATCATCCCGAGATGGTACACAAGTTTGTGATTTATCATCCTATCCTCACCTACTTTGCCCGTGATTACCAGCTGGAGCAGCTTGCCATAGAGGAAGAAGGCAGGGAGCCTAGTGCCTCCCAGCTGAAGAGCCTCATAGAGAGAGCCAGAAAAGAAAAGATCAAGTTCTGCCTGATACAGGCAGAATTTGCCAACCGCAACACCAATACATTCATCAACGAGAGCCACACCAAGCCAATGAATATCAACCCATTGCAAGGCGATTGGAACTGGGCGATGCAGGAAGCTGCAGCAGCGGTACAGGGCAAGAAAATCGTTGTTGGGAAGTAAAAACTACAATAATATGACTCCAATCATAAAAATCGAGCATCTTTCTGCTGGCTATGAAGGCAAGGAGGTGCTCCACGACATCAACCTCACCGTCTACAAAGACGATTATCTTGGCATCATCGGTCCCAACGGTGGTGGCAAGACAACTCTCATGCGCCTCATTCTGGGACTGATGAAACCCACAGACGGCAGCATCCGCTTTTATAAAGACGGGGAGGAAGTAAGGGAAATCAGCATGGGATATCTGCCCCAATACAATCATCTCGACAAACAGTTCCCTATCTCCGTCTATGAAGTGGTACTCTCAGGACTCAGCAAGACCAAGAGCCTCTTTTCCAGATACACCCAGGCACAGCACCAGCAGGTACTCGACTGTCTGGAACAGATGCAGCTCACGGAGTTGAAAGACCGCCATATCGCAGCCTTGAGCGGCGGACAACTGCAGCGAGTACTCCTCGCCCGCGCCATTGTTTCGAAACCCGATGTAGTGATACTGGATGAGCCCAACACCTACATCGACCGCCGTTTCCAGAAGCAGATGTACGAGATGCTGGAACAGATCAACCGGGAGTGCGCCATTATCATCGTAAGCCATGATGTAGCCGAAGTGCTCAATAACGTAAAGCACATCGCCTGCGTAAATCATCATCTCCACTACCACGATACGGCAGATATGCCGAGAGAGAAACTGGAAGAGCATTTCTTAAATGTATAGGCTTATTATATAATAATGCCTAAAAAACAGGTGCAAAAATCCATATTATCTCATCTTTTTATTATCTTTGCAATTGGAATGTGCCTTTTTGAAAGGCACAGAGAAAGCATTCAGAAAGAAATATAATACATTAAAGTTTAAACAATAATGAAACAGTACAGATTAGTGGACAATATCTTCGGATGGGTCGCATTCATCATTGCGGCGTTCACTTATTGTTCCACAATTGAACCGACAGCCAGCTTCTGGGACTGTCCTGAGTTTATTACGACTGCTTACAAGCAGGAGATCGGTCACCCACCTGGGGCACCATTCTTCATGCTTTTAGGCAATTTCTTCACACATTTCGCCAGCGACACTACCCAGGTAGCCAAGATGGTAAATACGATGAGCGCCCTGCTGAGCGCCGTCTGTATCATGTTCCTCTTCTGGACCATCACCCACCTGGCTCGCCGACTCGTCATCAGCGACTGGAAAGAACTGACTACCAGCAAGCTGATTGCCATCGAGGCATCCGGTATGGTGGGCGCACTCATCTACACCTTCAGCGATACCTTCTGGTTCTCAGCTGTCGAGGGTGAGGTTTATGCGTTCTCTTCTGCCTTTACCGCTGTGGTATTCTGGCTCATCCTGAAGTGGGAAGACCATGCTGACGAGCCTCATAGCGATCGTTGGCTTGTGCTCATCGCCTATATGACCGGTTTGAGTATCGGTGTCCACCTGCTCAACCTGCTCTGTATCCCAGCCATCGTATTGGTTTATTACTACAAGAAGGTGCCACATGCCAACCTCAAGGGCTCGCTCCTGGCGCTGTTCCTTTCATTCCTCGTAGTGGTAGCCGTACTGTATGGTGTGGTTCCAGGTATCATCACCGTAGGCGGCTGGTTCGAACTGTTCTTTGTCAACACTCTCGGCTGTCCGTTCAATACCGGTGAAATCGTATACATCATCTGTCTCGTAGCCTCAGTTATCTGGGGTATCTTCGAAACCTGCCATGCTTCTGAGAAGAACGAGAAGAAGCAGAATATCGCCTTCGTTCTCGGCTTCGGCATGCTCGGCATCCCATTCTACGGATATGGCTGGACAGCTGCCATTACTGGCATCATCGTGCTGGTTATCCTCTGGTTCGTACTCGGCTACAAGCGCAAGCAGGAGGTAGTTACAGGCGTTGACGAATCTACAGGCATCGCCAAGAAGAAGATGCAGCTCCTGCCGCTCATCTCAGCACGCGTCAAGAATACAGCCTTGCTCTGCATGCTGATGCTGATGATTGGTTATTCCAGCTACGCACTCATCGTAATCCGTTCTTCTGCCAACCCTCCTATGGACCAGAACTCTCCTGAGGACATCTTTACCCTGGGAAGTTATCTGAGCCGCGACCAGTATGGCGACCGCCCTCTGTTCTATGGCCAGGCTTATACATCACAGGTAGCCCTCGAAGTAGACGGCAACATGTGCAAGCCTGTCATGAAAGAAGGCGCACCGGTTTACCAGCGCAAGGAGAAAGCTTCGGCTGATGAGAAGGACTCTTACTTCGTAGTAAGTCACAAGAATAAGTATATCTATGCCCAGAACATGCTCTTCCCTCGTATGTACAGTTCGGATCATGCCCAGGCATACGAAGACTGGATGGGCGGTGTAGAAGGCACAGAGATTCCTTACGACCGCTGCGGAGAAAGTATCATGGTGAAGATGCCGTCACAGTTTGACAACATCCGCTTCTTCCTCTCTTACCAGTGCAACTTCATGTACTGGCGCTACTTCATGTGGAACTTTGCCGGCCGTCAGAACGACATCCAGGGCAATGGTGAGCCAGAGCACGGCAACTGGATTACCGGTTTCTCATTCATTGATGATTCACTCTATGGCGACCAGAGCAAATTGCCAGACGACCTGAAGGAGAACAAGGGGCACAATGTATTCTATTGCATGCCGCTGATTCTCGGTCTCATCGGACTTTTCTGGCAGGCTTGGTATACCCGCAAGAAGAAGGTAATGAAGAACGGCAAGGAAGAGGAAGTGCTCCTCCCTATCGGAATCCAGCAGTTCTGGATTGTATTCTTCCTGTTCTTCATGACAGGTCTTGCCATCGTCATCTACCTGAATCAGACACCTATGCAGCCACGTGAGCGTGACTATGCTTACGCCGGTTCATTCTATGCATACGCTATCTGGTGCGGTCTCGGCGTACTCGCCATCATCGACATCCTGAAGCGCAAGATGAAGCTCAGCGGTACTGCTGTAACAGCCATCGTAGCAGTCATCACACTTCTCGTACCTATCCAGATGGCATCACAGACCTGGGATGATCACGACCGCTCAAACCGTTACACCTGCCGTGACTTCGGTCAGAACTACCTGATGTCACTCCAGGAGAAGGGAAACCCTATCATCTTTACCAATGGTGATAACGATACCTTCCCACTCTGGTACAACCAGGAGGTAGAAGGCGTAGGAACAGATGCCCGCGTATGTAACCTGAGCTACCTGCAGACCGACTGGTATATCGACCAGATGATGCGTCCTGCATACAACTCACCATCTGTGCCAATCACCTGGCCACGTCTCGACTTCTGTTCAGGTACCAACGAATATGTATCTGTTGAACCTGAGGCAAAGAAGCAGATTCTCGACTTCTACAAGCAGGATCCAGAGAATGCCAAGAAGCAGTTTGGTGACGAACCGTTCGAGCTCAAGAACATCCTGAAGAACTGGGTACGCAGCAAGAACCCTGACATGCACTTCATCCCTACGGATACCCTCTATGTCACAATCGACAAGGAGGCTGTAAAGAAGAGCGGCATGATGATGGCATCAGATTCTATTCCAGACAAGATGGTCATCTCTCTTGCCGGCAAGAGCGCACTCTACAAGAACGACCTCATGATGCTCGAAATGCTGGCACAGTGCAACTGGACCCGTCCGCTCTACGTAGCACTCACCGTAGGCGAAGAGAACTATATGAACCTCGGTGACAACTTCGTACAGGAGGGACTTGTGAACCGTATCACTCCGTTCACCACCAACAAGCCAGGTGCCAAGAACTTCGATACAGAGAAGGCTTATCACAACATCATGACCCGATTCAAGTTCGGCAACCTGAAGCAGAAGGGACTCTACATCGACGAGACAACCATGCGTATGTGTTATACCCACCGTCGCCTGCTCGCCCAGACAGCCCTCCAGCTCATCGCCGAAGGCAAGAAGCAGAAGGCTATCAACATCCTGAAGAAGGCTGATACCGAGATTCCTGCCTACAATGTTACGCTCGACTACATGAGCGGTGGCTTGGATATTGCTCGCGGCTGGCTGATGACCGGTCAGAAAGCCAAGGGCAAGGAATATATAGAAGCGGTATGGAAGAATGCTTCACAATACCTCAACTACTATCTCTCGCTGCCAAACGACCGTTTCCTCCAGGCAGAGCACGACTGCATCCGTCAGATTATGATCATGCAGAGCATCTGCGAGGCTGCCGGAATGGTGAGTCCACAGTTGGAGCAGAAGTATGAGAAGCAGCTCAACAACCTCTACCGTCTCTATCATGGCAGAGGTGGCAGAATGCCGGAAGGCAATCAGTAAAAAATAGAAAAAAGTTTGGTGTCGCGAAACACGACACCAAACTTTTCATTATTCATATAAACCTGTTTTATCCATGTTCATAGAGCAACCAGCCAAATGGCTCAGATGGTTATATCCAAAGGCCATCTGGAGAATGGACAAGAAAGACCATTCTGTCTATCTTACATTTGATGACGGTCCAATTCCAGAGTCAACTCCATTCATCTTAGAGACCCTGAGAAAGTACAATATCAAGGCTACTTTCTTTATGGTAGGCGAGAATGTATTGCGCCATCATGACCTCTACAACCAGATTGTGGCAGAGGGTCATCAGGTTGGCAACCATACATTCAATCATATCGGTGCCTTCAAGCACCGCGTCATCTCCTACGTGCTCAACACCAATAAGGCGAACGATATCATCCATGCCCATCTCTTCCGTCCACCTCACGGCTGGATGCGACCAAGTGAGTATTGGTGGCTGCACCGCACTTACAAGGTCATCATGTGGGACGTGGTGACGCGCGACTATTCCAAATGGATGACGGCAGAAGATGTGGTGAACAATGTGAAGCGATATGCCCGCAATGGCAGCATCATCACCTTCCACGACTCGCTGAAGAGCATTGAAAAGCTGAAGACAGCACTCCCTCAGGCCATAGAATGGCTCATGGAACAGGGGTATGAATTTAAGACTTTTGAATAAGAAGCTGTTATTCCCAAACAGGAACAGACCAATAAACACAGACAAGAAATGAGCAAAAGAATCAACAGTTATCAGGCAGTAGCTGCATTTGTAAGAGGTTTCTTCGAAGCTTACGCACGTGGCATCATCGATGCTACCATCGAAGGCAATGACTTCAGCAAGAAGAACGACCCGAAACAGATCAAGCAGATGATGCTGGAGCACTATGGCGAGGTAAACCAATACTTCTTCGACATCATGTTCTCTACCCTGGTACGCCTCAACTACAAGACTGCCGAGGAAGCCAACGAGCGCATGAAGAAGAACTTCGACAGCATGAAACAGGCTGACCCGACCTTTGAGCCAACCATGCTCGACTACCTGCGCATAGCCTGCAAATCGAACCAGTTGTACAAAGCGATGGAATCAGAATACAAGCGCAACTTCACCTGGCTTCTGCAAGGCAAGTTTACCACTCTTGAAGAGCATGTACGCGATTATACCCACGGCATTCTCATCAGTCTCGCCGACGAGCCGATGGCAATCCATCTCCTGGTCCGCATCATCGTGAAGGCATACGCCGCAGGCTTGAAGTGTGGCAGCAAGGAGGGCGAACAACACCAGCTCCACATGCCTACCCTTCACGGCATGTTGCTGAACAATGTCAACATCCTGCTCAACGAGACTCCACTCAAGAGCAGCACCGAAGATCCTGTTGCCCTCTTCAAGGAGGCATGCAAGAATGAAGAAGAAAACATCAACGTTCTTTTCAACACATTAAACGATGCGATGAAAGAACTGGCAGAAGAATAAGAGAAAAGCATCATTGATGACGAGCACAGCACCAGATTCGAGAACCATCCGACTCCATATAGCGTAGAATCTCATTATTCACTTCTTGGCAAATGGAGAGCATGGATTCTCGGTCGCAATCCACAGTAAAGTCAAGGTCTATATCTACCGAGAGTCTTGGCAGTTGGGAATAACAAAGTGACAATGATCAAGACTATTAAAGATTTAGATATAACGGCTTCGGGTGTTAGCGTATTTAACCGCAAGTGGCAACCTATCCATTTACAACAAGGAGAAATGGATGGGGCTTGTGCCGTATATTCCATGATGATGAACCTGCTCATACTAAAGGTTCTTACTCGTAATCAAGTTGTCAACTTGAAAACAACATTTAAGGGAAATACCGCAAAAGGGAGACTTTTCAAAGAGTTCTTTGTGACAGAAGGACTGTGCCGTGATGGATTTTATTTTTCCGAAATAAAAGAAAAGCTATCCCATTCTTTTGCTAAAGAGGTTACATCTTCGCCTCTTCAATATACAGCATCTTTATCAGACCAAACTTCTTTTGTAGAAGAACTTAGGACTGCAATAGATAGCGACACGCCTTTGATTACCGCTCTGTCTTTTAAAGGTGGCGCTCATGCTGTACTTGCTATTGGGTATGAAGAAAACAAAAAGACGGTGTCAAGAAAATATTCTGTTTAGACCCAAGCTATGCCATAAGTCCGACATCCTTTTGGAATGGTGTAATAATCCTAAATGAGGGAAAAGGAAAGTACAGCCATCAGTATATAACAGATAAAGACGAAAAATATATCAATGTCAGTGAATCATTGAATATAAAAAAGAAATAACGATATGAGCGAAGAATTACAACAAAAAATTCTTGACAAACTTTGAGAAGTTGCAAACAAACTACGTGGCAATCAAGGACCTGGAGGCCAAACGTGCTGACCTTGACAAGGAGATTGAGGGCTATCTGAAAGAGTTGGGATTGTTAGAGTAAACTTTCCACAAGTTGTGGCAGAGTTCCCAGATATGAAAGGGCTTTCATACAGAAACTTGAAGTATATCAGACAATGGTATCAGTTTTATAATGAGCAACTTACAATTTGACAACAAGCTGTTGCCAAATTAGACGAAGTAAATGTGCAATAACTTGTTGCACAATTACAAGAAAGATGTCTAAGCTCATGCCTGAAAACATACAGAGCCAGTTGCCTACAATTTGAAGATATTGAAGAAACACTTTCTGATATAAAGGAAACTAAGGATTTCAAAAAAGGTAATGATATGAAAAATAAAGATAATATACCGCAGTTCGTGAATAGCGACTCCTTCATGGCAGACAAGAACTATGTGAAGTGATTGTCTGACCTGAAGAAACGTTTCCGCATGGCACAACTAAAAGCTGCTGTCAAAGTGAATACGGAAATGCTCAAATTCTACTGGAGTTTGGGCGAGGACATTTGCGAGAAGCAGAAACAATACAAGTGGGGTGCAAAGGTTGTAGATAGGCTTAGCCTTGATATGCGTTCGGAAATTCCTCAGAGTGAGGGATTTTCAAGACCTTTACCATGTAAAACGCTGATTTGCGTTCTATTCAAGTCAAATTGAAAGAGGCTGTGTCATAAGTTTATGATTCACCCTCTTCTATTTGTTGAAAGAGATAGAATATGTTGCTTGAAGAGATAGGATATGTTGTTGGAAGAGACAGAATAAGTTGTTGGAAGAGATAGGATATGTTGTTGAGACAGTCAGTATCTTCGGTCGCACAACAGCTGTTGTGCGCTTGCATAACAGCTGATATACGCATGCACAACACCTGTTGTGCATGCGGTAGTCAACTGTTATACACCAACTATTATCCAGACTTATGACACACCCTCTTACAGGAAGTGGATAATGCAACACCCCCAATGCCAATGAACGAACATTGCTTGAAATAAAACAGGAAGCCTTTTGTCGTATCTTTGCCGATAGTTACCAAATGGTGAACAGCGGGGTGAACACTTGCCCCAAGCATTCACCTTTTCGGCTCTGGGGTGAACCCTAGTAAAAAGAACTTTGTATATACAGCGCATGCTAGAAATATAAGAATCTCTATTATAATGGGTTATGGGGTGTTTTTAACACATTATTAACGCCAAAGGTTGGCATCGGGGTTCACCCTTCACCGGCTTCATCGCCAAGAGCAGAGGATGACTATTCGCAGCAGGATACCGCCCCCGACCTGCCCTTCTACGGATGGGTAGGGTAAGTAAGGGGAGAGTACTTTCTAAGAGTTTCCTTATGTAAAGGTTCGTTTACTATAGGAAAGATATAGTATATATATAGACTCCCAGAAAAAGCGATTTCCTACTCACCCTAGTTACCCCCCGGCCGTAAACAAGATAGTTACGATGCCTAAGTATCATATTTACGGATGGTATTTAAGTCGCACACGAATCTTCTTCGTTGCAAGCAACGGTACTCACTAAGCCTCACAGCCAAAACTCCGAAGGAGCCAAAATCCGTGAGATCCGTGTGCGAAAATTCAACTTTCTTCTACAATTTCCAACAAGTTTCTGCTTATCGTAAATCAATCCTCGCTGAGGAGTTTCTTGATTTCCTCATCAGTCTTGGTGAGTTTGTCTTTACAGAGTTTCACCAAAGTTTTGGCACGTTTCAACTGCTCGGAGAGCTGATCAATATCGAGTTCATCATTCTCCATTCTTTCTACGATTTCTTCAAGCTCTCTTACGGCTTGTTCGTATTTCATGTCTTTTTTTTCCATAATCCTATTTTAGTTAAGAGTTAATAGTTTATAGCGGCTTCGCCGTTTAGCTAGATTGCTATAAACTATTAACTATAAATTATAAACTATTATTCAACTTTTGCCTTCACGCTGCCCTCGGCAAACCTCGTTTCGATGATGTCGCCAGACTTCAGTTGCGAGGCAGAACGGATACTTTTGCCATCTTTCAGCGTGATGCTGTAGCCACGTTTCAGCAACAATTCGGGGTCTTGTGCCTGAATGCGCTGGGAAAGAAGCTGCAGACGATGACTCTCGTTGAGCATCTTCCTTTCCAATATCGGCTGAATATTCTGAGAAAGAATCTCGAAATGGCGCTGGGCTTCCGATAGTTTCGACTGGACATTTGTGCTTAAACGGCTCATCAAGCGGTCGAGATAGGCTCCCTGCTTCGTCTTCACCAGCGAAAACTGGACAGGAATCGTGTTGTTTAATCTATCGAGCCTCATCTTCTCCACCTGCAGACGGTGCTTCACATTCTGCACGATAGCCTCTTGCGCATTCACCACACGGGCATAAACCTCAGTAAGATGATTAACGAGGAAGGCGGCAGCGGCTGTCGGTGTCTTTACACGCTGGAAAGAAATCATATCCAGCACACTCTCGTCCCTTTCATGTCCTATTCCCGTGATGATAGGCAGCGGGAAGTTTGCCACATTCTCGGCAAGCGCCAGGGTGTCGAAACCAGAGAGATCGCTCGTAGCGCCACCGCCTCGGATGATGACTACGCAGTCAAACTGTTCCCATTCGGCATTGATACTGTCGAGAGCAGCTATCACACTCTGCTCTACCCCCTCGCCCTGCATCGTAGCCGGAAAGAGGCGGGTTTGAAACTGCAGACCATAATCGTTATCGGCAAGCTGGTTGCAGAAATCACCATAACCTGCTGCCGTAGCGCTGGAAATGACGGCGATGCGCTGGCAGAACATCGGGAGCACCAACTCCTTCTGCAGTTCGAATACGCCCTCTGCTTTCAGCGTATTGATGATTTCCAGCCGCTTGCGCGCCATATCGCCCATCGTATAGTTAGGGTCAATATCATCTACTATCCAGGAGAAGCCATAGTTCTCATGAAACTGCGCGTGTACCTTGAGCAGTACTTTCATTCCGGCATGAATGCGCTGTCCGGTGATGCGCTCGAAATTCGGTTTGATGAACATCCATCGGTTTCGCCAGCAGGAGGCATGCGCCTTGGCAATGGGCGTATTAGACCGCTCATCCTTCTCGATGAGTTCCAGATAGCAGTGCCCGCCGTAGCCCTCGCGAGCCTCGGAGAGTTCCGCTTCCACCCAATAGCTGTCGGGCAAGGACATCGAAATGACGTCGCGGACCATGGAGTTTAATTCATAGAGAGATAATCTTTTTACTTTGAACATTGAGCTTTGAACTTTGAACTTTATGAATACTATTACTTGGTACTTAGCCTCCATGGAACTTCCTCTATCATATAGCAGCAAAACTAATCATAAAGTTCAAAGTTCCAAGTTCAAAGTTCCAAGTTTACTTTATCGCTTTTCCCGTCTGATAAGCCTTCCAGAAATCAGGCACACCATATCCGAATACATTATCGGGATGATGCTGATTATTACCAGCCAATCTCACGAGTTTCATAATCTGCTTAGCCGTCTTCTGAGGCAAAGCCTGCCAGAGACACGCTACCATTCCGGCGATGAGCGGAGAAGAGAAAGACGTTCCGTTATCATTGATGATATTTCCACGGCCCGTAATCACACAGGTAGGACTTCCGTAAGCCATCACATCAGGCTTGATTCTGCCGTCAGCAGTAGGTCCCACGGCACTGAAAGCCGCATTCTCGCCCATTTCGTTTACGCTGCCCACGGTAAGGATATTGCGTGCATCGGCAGGGAAATTGATTTTCTTCCAGCTTCCCATTCCGTCGTTTCCTGCAGAATTGACACAGATGATTCCCTTGTCAGCACACATCGAAGCGGTGCGGGAGATGAGGGTAGAATTACCGTCCTGCTCATAATAATGATGGTTGGTAGACGCATCATCGAAGCCATGATAGCCTAACGAAGAGTTGATGACATCCACGCCGCAACTATCAGCATATTCAGCCGCAAAAGCCCAGTAATCCTCTTCTGCCAGACTCTCTGTGCGCTCATCTTCACAGCGCACCAGCAGATATTGAGCCTCAGGTGCCACCCCCACGAATCTTTCGGGTTCGTGGGCAGCCATCGTAGAAAGCACCATCGTTCCATGCTCCATCTCGGCGAAAATATTCTTGGATTGAGGAACCACAAAGTCCCTAATGCCCGCCAATCTGATATTATGCAGCGCCGGAATCTTATCCACATTCATGAATCCGCCGTCGAAGACAGCAATCATCATTTCTTTGCCCAAATGTCCGGTTCTATGCAGCCGCTTGCCGTTGAGCGACTGGATCTGCGCATCGGCAGCACCATATTCGCCTACTCCACCAGTCCAATCGTTCAATCCCCTGCGAACGCTACTTCTGACGCGCTGACTGACAGAATCGGGAGCAGAGAAGACCTTCATCTTCCGGGTGATGAAATCGAGTTCATCCAGTTTCCGTAGTTCCTTCTCCTTATGAATGCGGACCAGCAGGGTATTGTTCCACTTGCTTTTGCCCACAATCTCGATGCCTGCCTCGCTTACAGCCTGCTCATAAGCAGGAGCTATAGGCAAATCGGTAACATCGATGGGCAGATTCTGCCTCTTTCTGCGCTCTATGGAACGGGGAGAGAGAAAATCTGCCGGGCGACTTACCGAGAAGGGAGTGTGACTGAGGTCTTTGTCTCTGAGATAAAGACGATACATCATACACTTGCCTCCCGGATACGACACCATATCGGTTTCGGCGATGCGGGGCAACCGCATCAGTTGCTCAAAATTGCTAACCCTGTCTTCGCGAGCAAACAAAGAAAGAGCGGTCATTAAAAATGCATAAAACATCAAATATTTTTTCATCATTATATCGGTAGTCCGGTTTGTTATTGTTGTTGCTGCAATATTTTTGTATTGCATTTGTTAATGAGTTGAATTGTTTATTCTGAAGTGCAAAAGTACAGAAATTGTACGAAAACACCAAAGGAAAAGGGAAGTTTTTATCATGAAATGCAAGTTTTTCTCATATATATAATAAGGTATCAGATATTTTTTGTACTTTTGCAGACAAGTAGCCGCTGCAATTGCATTCTGAAAAAAGCAGGGCGAGCGGCTATGAGGAAAAAACAGATATAAATGGAAAATAAACAAGCGACATTAGAATTAGGTACGAAGCCGGTGGGCAAGCTGCTCATTCAGTATGCCTTGCCAGCGATGATTGCGATGACCGCCGCCTCACTCTACAACATCGTTGACCGAGTATTCATCGGTCAGGGTGTGGGAGCCATGGCCATCTCAGGTCTCGCCATCACCTTCCCCTTCATGAACCTCACCGCCGCTTTCGGAGCCGGTGTGGGCGTAGGAGCATCTACTGCCATCAGCGTGAAGCTGGGACAAAAAGACTATGCCACAGCGCAAAACATTCTGGGTAACACAATTTCTCTGAATCTCATCATCGGTATCGGACTGAGCATCATCTGTCTGCTCTTCCTCGACCCTATCCTGAGATTCTTCGGAGCCAGCGACCAGACGCTCATCTATGCCCATGAGTATATGGTCATCATCCTGCTGGGCAATGTGGTGAGCCACATGTATTTCGGTATGAATGCTCTGCTCCGAGCAGCGAGCAAACCCAAGCAGGCGATGTTTGCCACCATCTTTACGGTGATGATGAACGTGATACTCGATGCGCTCTTCATCCTCGTCTTCAAATGGGGAATACAGGGAGCCGCCATCGCCACCATCCTTTCGCAGTTGATGGCGCTGATGTGGCAAATCAAGCTCTTCAGCAACAAGAATGAGCTGCTCCACTTCAAGAAAGGCATCTACAAACTGAAGAGGAAACTCGTGGATAATATCCTTGCCATCGGCATTTCGCCTTTCCTGATGAACGTGTGCGCCTGCATCATCGTCATCTTCATCAACAACCAGCTGGTGCGGTTCGGAGGCGACCTCTCCGTGGGAGCCTACGGAATAGCCAATGGTATTGCGATGGTGTTCGTGATGTTCGTGTTTGGCGTAAATCAGGGAATGCAGCCTATAGCCGGATACAACTATGGAGCCCAGAAACTGGACCGGCTGATTCGCGTACTGAACCTGAGCATCATTGCCGCCACCGCCATCATGGTAACGGGCTGGCTGATAGCGATGTTCCTGCCTTACTACTGCGCACGACTGTTTACAACCGATAAGCAACTGATAGACTTGGGCATTAAGGCGATCAGAGTAGTGATGTTCTGCTTCCCGGTCATCGGGTTCCAGATGGTTATCACCAACTTCTTCCAGTGCATCGGAAAGGTGAAGATCAGTATCTTCCTCTCCTTGTCGAGACAGTTGCTCATCCTTCTGCCGCTCCTGGCTTTCCTGCCGATGATATGGGACATTGATGGAGTATGGTACAGTATGCCTATCTCCGACTTCGCTGCCGCAGTCATCGCCGGAGTCGTAATGATGTGGTACATGAACAAGCTGAAAAGACAACACCAAGAACAGCTAAAAGTTAAAAGTTAATAGGGCTTAGCCGTTTAGCAAGATTGCCATAGGCGGTTCATGCTATAAATTATAAACTACAAACTAAAGATTATGAATAAGATTATCATAAACGTAGGTCGCCAGATAGGTAGCGGCGGGCATATCATCGCCGAGAAGCTGGCGGAGGATTTCGGTTGCAAATGTTACGACCGTGAGCTGCTGAATCTTGCCGCCAAGGAGAGTGGATTCTCTGAGAAATTCTTCGAGCAGAACGATGAGCAGAAGGGATTCTTCAAGTCTCTCTTCCATACCCATCTGCCCTTCCTGAGCGATAACAATTTCTATCACAACGACTTCTCGCAGGAAGGTCTGTACAAGTTCCAGAGCGACGCTATCAGAAAGGCTGCCGATGAGGGCAACTGCGTGTTTGTGGGCAGAACCGCCGACTATGTGCTGCGTGATTACAAGAATGTGATCAACATCTTCATCACCGCCAATATCGACGACCGCATCAAGGCAGTATGCAAGCGAAAGGACATCGACAGAGCCTCCGCCCGCAAGTTCATCGAAAGCCACGAGGAGCAGCGCGCCTCTTACTACGATTACTATACAGGCAAGAAGTGGGGACACAGCGAGAGCTACGACCTCTGCATCAACAGCAGCCATCTGGGAATCGAAGAAACAGAGAAGTTTATCGCAGAATTTATCAGAAAGAAGTTCGGACTTAGTGATTAATTATTAGTGATTAGTGATTTATTTTAGGGACATAAAATATTAAACATCATATAAATGAAGAAGATTATGCTTTTGGGCTCAGGCGAACTGGGCAAAGAATTTACCATCGCCGCAAAGCGAGCAGGACAGTACGTCATCGCTTGCGACAAGTATGACAATGCACCAGCCATGCAGGTAGCCGACGAGCGAGAAGTGTTCTCGATGCTCGATGGCGACGCATTGACCGCAGTGGTAGAGAAACATCACCCAGACATCATCGTGCCTGAGATTGAAGCTATCCGCACCGAGCGACTCTTCGACTTCGAGAAGGAGGGCATCCAGGTTGTGCCTTCTGCCCGTGCCGTAAACTACACCATGAACCGCCGTGCCATCCGCGACCTTGCCGCCAAGGAACTGGGTCTGCGCACCGCCAAGTATTTCTATGCCAAGACCTTCGAGGAGTTTAAGAACGCTGCCGATGAAATCGGTTTCCCATGCGTAGTGAAACCTCTGATGAGTTCAAGCGGCCATGGTCAGAGCTATGTTCACAACGATGATGAACTGAAGGAGGCTTACAAGGAGGCAATGGAAGAAGGTCGTGGCGACGTGAAGGAAGTAATCATCGAGGAATTTATCGACTTCGATTCTGAGTTCACCCTGCTCACCGTCACCCAGAAAGACGGTCCTACCCTCTTCTGTCCACCTATAGGCCACGTACAGAAGGGCGGCGACTACCGCGAGAGTTGGCAGCCATTCCAGATTCCTGAAGAGGCTTTGAAGAAGGCTGAGCACATTGCCGGCGAAGTAACCAAGGCATTGACAGGTGCCGGTCTCTGGGGCGTAGAGTTCTTCCTGAGCAAGCAGGGCGAGGTTATCTTCTCTGAGTTGAGTCCTCGTCCACACGATACAGGTATGGTAACCCTTGGTCACACCACCAACCTGAGCGAGTTTGAGCTCCACTTCCGTGCCGTGATGGGCTTGCCTATCGCCGGAATCCATCTGGAGCACATCGGCTGTTCTGCCGTCATCCTCTCGCCAGAGGAAAGCACCGAGCCATTAAACTACAATATGCTCGATGCGCTGAAGGAAGACCATACCCGCATCCGTATCTTCGGCAAGCCAGAGGCTCACGTAGGCCGCCGCATGGGCGTCGTACTCTGCTACGGCGAGAAGGGCGATGACCTCAACCAGCTCCGCGACAAGGCAAAGCGTCTGGCAAAGACTGTATTGGGAACCGACCCATACATGAAGAAATAGACATGAAAGAATTAGGAAGAATTATCACATTACCCAAGATATTCGACCCTAGAGGCAACCTGACAGTGGCAGAGGGAGAGACGCATATTCCCTTTGCCATTGCCCGTACCTACTGGACCTATGATGTTCCGGGCGGAGAAAGTCGCGGTGGCCATGCTCACAAGAAATGCCAGGAATTCATCATAGCAGCCAGCGGTTCCTTTTCGGTAACACTGGATAATGGAGAACAGAAGAAGACCTATCATCTCAACCACCCTTGGGAGGGACTGTTCGTAGATGTCAATATCTGGCGAACACTGGATGATTTCTCTTCCGGCTCATTGTGTCTGGTTCTGGCTTCCCACAAGTTTGAGGAAGAAGACTACATACGCGAATATGACGAATATCTCAGATTCATCAGTTCATCCCAAAGTCCTAATCTCTCAAAGACCGAGAATCAATAACGCTAAAAATCATGTTTGAGATCAGAAAATACAACGATGCAGACAAGGAAGTCTGGAATGCCTATGTAGAACATGCACGCAACGCCACCTTCCTTCTCAACCGCTCCTACATGGATTATCACAGCGACCGTTTTCATGACCATTCGCTCATGATTTTCCACAACAACAAGCTCTATGCCTTACTCCCTGCCAATGAGGACGGAGATGTTTTCTATTCTCATCAGGGACTCACCTATGCCGGACTGCTCACTACCGGACACGCCTCAGCAGAAAATATCTGTCAGGTTTTCGTTGCCATCAACACATACCTGAAACAGGCAGGTTTCCGGAAGTGCATCTACAAACCGATACCCTGGATTTACCAGCAACTGCCAGCCGAAGAAGACCTCTATGCTCTCTTCAAGGAATGCCGGGCGCAAATCTGCGCCAGAAACATTGCGGCTGTCATCAACCTGAAGCATCCGCTGAAATGGTATAATATCAGAAAATCGGGCGCAAGGAAAGCCCTGGGAAAAGGAATCTTCATTGAAGAAAGTGAGGATTACGAAACGTTCTGGAGCATTTTAACCGAAAACCTGATGAACACCTATCAGGCTCATCCTGTTCATACCTTGCAAGAGATGAGCAGACTGAAAACATCTTTCCCTGACAATATCAAACTGTATGTTGCCCGAGAAGAATCTGGCAAGATGCTAGGCGGAACCGTTCTGTACATCAGCAGAAAAGTGGTTCACACGCAGTATATTTCCGCATCAGAAGAGGGAAAAAAGGCGCATGCACTCGATGCTTTGTTTCTGAATCTCATTAATATAAGGTATAAGGATTTTGATTATTTCGATTTCGGAACATCTAATGAAGAAGGAGGAAAGGTGCTCAACACCAGCCTCATCTACCAGAAAGAAGGTTTCGGAGGAAGAGGCGTGGTTTACGACACCTATGAATGGACAGTATAAAGAGAAATCCCGAAGTTCACACGATAGTGAGTTTCGGGATTTCTGCCTTTTACAAGAGTATAACTGTCACACCACGAGCAGCTTGCGCACCCATAACCAGAGCCTGCTCGATATCGGCAGTCTTGGAAGGACCACTGATGAAAGTACCGAAATTGTACTTCGGATCCATCTCAATACGGGCATAAGCCTCATGCATATTGTTCACAATCTTCTCTTTTTCGAGGAATATCACAAGGTATTCCGAGATGAAAAGCACCGCTTTCTCCTTCATGGTCTGAGGAATCCAGACGCAGCCATTCTCGGCAACCCCCACTTCACCACGAACAATACCCACATCAGTACCATTCAGGTCATTAGCCTCAGTCACCGTATCAGGATTCTTCTGGGCAATCGTGATTTCTGGCAGATGAGAGGCAAAGACCTTGGCTTCCGGATAAGCCTTCTTCACCAGCTCATCCAGACTCTCACCCTCCTTCGCTTCTATCACATGGCCACCTACCGATTCCGTCATCTCAATAAACTGTTTCAGCGTATCCTCATACTGGATACCCTTCACATCTACGGCAGGCATATCGAATTGAACATGCGTATTCTTGCGCAACTTGTTCAGGAAATCTTCTTTCTTCATTTTACTTTTCCCTCCTTCCATAATTGATGAAAACTCTTCTTGGCAAACTCAGGCATGGCGTGACCGATGCCCCAGGCATTCCAATTGCTGAAGTGCGTACAGCATTCAGGAACCAGATTGACAAGCGGAGCAAACTTCAGGGCTGTGGTGTAGAGCGCAGGACGGTCGAAGAGATACTTCATACCATTCGACATCGCCTTCTTCACAGGATCTGCCTTGCCCAACTTCTCCAGACTCTGGCGCCATACGTAAATCTGCGAACCTGGTCCTACCTTGGAAGGACAGACATTGTCGCAAGACAAGCACAAGGTGCAGGCAGAAACATTGTCGCTGTACTTCTGAGGATTCTTCAGCATACCCAGGTTCACACCAATAGGACCCGGTATAAAATAGGTGTAACTGTAACCGCCTGAACGACGATAAACCGGACAGGTATTCATGCAAGCTCCGCAACGCATACATTTCAAAGTCTGCCAGTGGTCCTTATCGGCGAGAATATCGCTTCTGCCATTATCCACCAGCACCACATGCATCTCGGCACCCGGACGAGCCTGGCGGAAATGAGAAGTGAAGGCGGTGGTAGGCTGACCGGTTCCGCAGCGGCAAAGCAGACGCTGGAATACAGCCAATGACTTATAATCAGGAACCAGTTTCTCAATACCCATCGCTACGATATGGAGCTTAGGCATGGAAGTAGTCATATCCGCATTACCCTCGTTGGTGCAAACCACGCAATCGCCGGTAGCAGCCACACCGAAGTTACATCCGGTCATACCTGCTCCAGCTTCCATAAACTGGTCGCGGAGATGATGACGGGCACAGCGGGTCAGGTAAGTAGGATCGTAGTTGCCGATTTCCTTGGAGATACCCTTCTCCTCGAACATCTTACCTACCTCCTCACGCTTCAGGTGGATGGCAGGCATCACGATATGGCTAGGCTTCTGACCCAGAAGCTGGATGATGCGCTCACCCAGGTCTGTCTCTACCACGTCAATGCCGTGCTGCTCCAGATAAGGATTCATCTCGCACTCCTCGGTGAGCATCGACTTCGACTTCACCATCTTCTTCACGTTATGGTCTTTCAGAATACCGAGCACAATCTCATTGAATTCCTGCGCATCCTTTGCCCAGTGAACCTTTACCCCGCGGCTCTCCAGATTCTTGGAAAACATATCGAGATAATCGGCAAGATGGGTAATCGTGTGCATCTTGATTTCAGACGCATGCTCGCGGAGATCTTCCCACTCAGGAAGTCCCTGCGCCATTCTATCTCTTTTCTGACGAACAGACCAGAAGGTAGCATCGTGCCAGGTGGTCTTCTCTACATTCTGCGTAAACTTCGCAGCTCTCTTGGAATGTTCTGTACTCATAGTCCTGCAGCTAATATTTGAACAACATGAATAAACTTGATCGGCATCTTCTCCTTCTTGGCGATTCCCGCCATGTGCATCAGGCAGGAAGAATCCGGACCCGTTACATACTCAGCACCTGTAGCCATGTGGCGCTTGATCTTGTCTTCGCCCATACGGGTAGAAACGGCAGGTTCCTCAATAGAGAACATACCGCCGAATCCGCAGCACTCATCCTTACGCTCCGGTTCGTGGATGGTAATACCTTCCACCATATTTAATAAGTCAATGATTTTGTTGAAAGGCTTGATGTGGCGCTCAGAAGGAGATGACAATCCCAGTTCGCGCACACCGTGGCAACTGTTGTGTACACTCACCACATGCGGGAACTTGCCCGGCACATGATCCACCTTCAGCACATCGTGAAGGAACTCCACAACATCCATGATTTTCTTTGAGGAAATACACTCGTGCTTACCCTCAAGGATTTTAGGATAATACACCTTTACGTAAGCAGCACATGAGGCAGAAGGAGCTACGATATAATCGTAATCCTTGAACAGCTCATCAAATGTCTCTATGACCTTCTCCGACTTGTCCTGAAAACCGGCATTAGCCATTGGCTGGCCGCAGCAAGTCTGTTTTTCGGGATAACCCACGTCTAGTCCGTAATGCTTAAGCAACTTGTATGTAGCCACACCCGCTTCAGGGTAAAGGGCATCCACATAACAAGGGACGAATAATCCGACTTTCATTGTTGTTATATTTATCTTGTTTGCTATTTGTTTATTCTTTTTATACATGACTAAAAGCCGCTGCAAAAGTAACAAAAAAATAGTAATAATAAAAGATTTTAGGGAAGAAATTATAAGATTTGATGTTATTTAACTGTAAAGAATTGCAGAAAATTTGGAATAATCAAATAAATAGCGTAACTTTGCATCTAGAAATAGTGTGTCTACCATTTGTGAACTAACGCAAATGCAGTTTAGTTGCTAAAAACATAAATACCAAGACATATAAAGAACAAACTTATAGTTATATTTAATGATGAAGAAACAGCTTAAGAAAGTCCTCGTTCTGGGTTCCGGTGCTTTGAAGATCGGCCAGGCAGGTGAGTTTGACTATTCCGGTTCGCAGGCTCTCAAGGCTTTGCGCGAGGAGGGTATTAGTTCCGTCCTCATTAATCCAAACGTTGCTACGATTCAGACAAGTGAAGGTATTGCTGACAAGGTTTATTTCTTGCCGGTGACACCTTTTTTTGTAACTGAAATTATCAAGAAGGAGCGCCCAGACGGCATCATGCTGGCTTGGGGTGGACAGACGGGTTTGAACGTTGGTACAGAACTTTACCTCAACGGTGTGCTCAAGGAGTATGGTGTGGATGTGTTGGGTACTTCGGTAGAGGCTATCATGAACACGGAAGACCGCGACCTCTTCGTAAAGGAGCTTAACAAGGTTGACCTCAAGGTTCCAGTAAGCCACGCTTGCGAGAACATGGAGGAGGCTGTGGCTGCGGCACGCAACATCGGCTACCCTATCATGATCCGTTCTGCCTATGCGCTGGGTGGTCTCGGTTCTGGTGTCTGCAAGACCGAAGAGGAGTTTAAGGAGATTGCTGAATCTGCCTTCACTTTCGCACCTCAGGTGCTTGTTGAGGAGAGCCTGAAGGGATGGAAGGAGATTGAGTTCGAGTGCATCCGTGATGCTAACGACCGTTGCTTCACCGTTGCCTCTATGGAAAACTTCGACCCACTGGGTATTCACACAGGTGAGTCTATCGTGGTGGCCCCAACCTGTTCTCTTACCGACGAGCAGGTGAAGATGTTGCAGGACATCGCCGTGAAGTGCGTCCGTCACCTCAACATCGTGGGTGAGTGCAACATCCAGTATGCTTTCAATGCTGAGACCAACGACTACCGTATCATCGAGATCAATGCTCGCTTGAGCCGTTCTTCTGCCCTCGCATCTAAGGCTACCGGTTATCCGCTCGCCTTCGTTGCTGCCAAGATTGCCCTCGGTTATACGCTCGACCAGATTGGTGAGATGGGTACTCCTAACTCAGCTTATGTGGCTCCATCACTCGACTATATGATCTGTAAGATTCCTCGTTGGGACCTTACCAAATTTGCCGGTGTAAGCCGCAAGATTGGTTCTTCCATGAAGTCTGTAGGCGAAATCATGTCTATCGGCCGTTCATTCGAGGAGATGCTCCAGAAGGGTCTCCGTATGATTGGTCAGGGAATGCACGGTTTCGTAGGCAACGACCACACCAAGTTTAATAACTTGGATGAGGAACTTTCTAACCCTACCGACCTCCGTATCTTCGCCATCGCCCAGGCTTTGGAGGAAGGTTACACCATCGAGCGCATCGAGGAGTTGACCAAGATTGATCCTTGGTTCATCGAGCGCATGAAGAATATCGTAGATTACAAGCACAAGCTTTCTGAATATAATACTCTGGAGGAGATTCCTGCCGAGGTATTGCGCGAGGCTAAGGTATTGGGCTTCTCTGACTTCCAGATTGGCCGCTTCGTATTGAAGACCAAAGATACCAACATGGAGAAGGAGGTGCTGGCTGTTCGTGCCCTGCGCAAGAAGCTGAACATTCTTCCTGCCGTAAAGCGCATCCCTACTGTGGCAAGCGAGCATCCTGACCTCACCAACTATCTCTACATGACATACGCTGTAGAGGGGTACGACATCAACTACTACAAGAACGAGAAGTCTGTCATCGTTCTCGGTTCGGGTGCTTACCGCATCGGTTCTTCCGTAGAGTTCGACTGGTGTTCAGTAAACGCCATCAATACAGCCCGCAAGTTGGGTTACAAGTCAATCATGATTAACTACAACCCGGAGACCGTATCTACCGACTACGATATGTGCGACCGTCTCTACTTTGATGAGCTTTCATTCGAGCGTGTACTCGATGTCATCGACCTGGAGTCACCACGTGGCGTGATTGTTTCTGTGGGTGGTCAGATTCCAAACAACCTGGCTATGAAGCTTCATCGCCAGTCTGTGCCAATTCTGGGTACATCTCCTGTCAACATCGACCGTGCCGAGAACCGCGGTAAGTTCTCTGCCATGCTCGATAAGTTGGGTATCGACCAGCCTAAGTGGAGCGCCCTCACATCAATGGAGGATGTTCAGAAGTTCATCGACGAGGTAGGCTATCCTGTTCTCGTTCGTCCTTCCTACGTTCTTTCCGGTGCAGCCATGAACGTTTGCCACGATGATGATGAGTTGCGTCGCTTCCTGGAGGCAGCTTCTGAGGTTTCTAAGGAATACCCAGTAGTTATCTCTCAGTTTATGACAGAGACCAACGAGATTGAGTTCGATGGTGTTGCCCAGAACGGTGAGATTGTAGAGTATGGTATTTCAGAGCACGTAGAGTATGCAGGCGTTCACTCTGGTGATGCCACCATGACCTTCCCTGCCCAGCAGATTTCCTTCGCTACAGCCCGTCAGATCAAGAAGATTTCACGTGCCATCGCCAAGGAGCTCAACATCTCTGGTCCTTTCAATATCCAGTACCTGGCTAAGGGTCGTGATGTAAAGGTAATCGAGTGTAACCTCCGTGCATCCCGTTCGTTCCCATTCGTAAGCAAGGTATTGAAGCGCAACTTCATCGAAACGGCTACCCGCATCATGCTCGATGCTCCATATCAGAAACCGGATAAGTCTGCTTTCGATATCGACCGTATGGGTGTGAAGGCATCCCAGTTCTCATTCGCCCGCTTGCAGAACGCCGACCCAGTTTTGGGTGTGGATATGAGCTCTACCGGTGAGGTAGGCTGTATGGGTGATACTTTCGAAGAGGCATTGCTCAACTCATTGATTGCTACCGGCTACAAGATTCCTTCTAAGGACAAGGGCATCATGCTTTCAAGCGGTGGTGCCAAGGAGAAGGCTTCTCTGCTCGATGCTGCACAGGCGCTGGTGAAGAACGGTTACACCATCTATGCTACAGCCGGTACAGCGAAGTTCCTCAACGAGAACAACGTGAAGGCTACAGCCGTAGGATGGCCTGATGAGGACCAAAAGGATCTTCCTAACGTGATGCAGATGATTGCCGACCACAAGTTCGACCTCATCGTCAACATCCCTAAGAATCACACCAAGCGTGAGTTGACCAATGGTTACAGAATCCGTCGTGGCGCCATCGACCACAACATTCCTCTGTTCACCAATGCCCGTCTGGCTTCAGCCTTCATCGAGGCATTCTGCACAATGAGCCAGGACCAGTTGCAGATTAAGAGCTGGCAGGAGTACGAGTAATCGCACGCGGGAATAATTTTTATCTCACGCAGATTGCGAAGATTACGCAGATATTTATAAAATACGCCCTGTAAGGCAAGGCACAAGTTCTAGATTGTGCCCAAGCCTTACAGGGCTTTTTTTATTCCCGGCAATGAGAAAAAGGAGGCGAAATGATGGCTATCTCATTATTTTATTGTACCTTTGCAAACAGAAATAAGAATAAAACATGATAGTTTGTATAGCAGAGAAACCGAGTGTGGCTAAGGATATCGCCCGAATCATCGGGGCTACCACGGCACGCGACGGTTATATGGAAGGTAATGGTTACCAAGTAACATGGACCTTCGGCCACCTTTGTGAGCTGAAGGAACCGGATGATTATACTCCGATGTGGAAACATTGGAGCCTTTCGGCGTTGCCGATGATTCCACAGCGATTCGGTATCAAGCTCATCAACGATGAAGGCATCAAGAAGCAGTTTGCTACCATCGAGAAACTGATGCAGGCTGCCGACAGCATCATCAACTGCGGTGACGCCGGACAGGAAGGAGAGCTTATCCAGAGATGGGTGATGCAGAAAGCGCAGGCGAAATGCCCCGTCAAGAGATTGTGGATTTCGTCCATGACCGATGAAGCCATCAAGCAGGGCTTCCAGGAACTGAAAGACCAGACCGAATACCAGTCACTCTATCTTGCCGGACTTTCCCGTGCCATCGGCGACTGGATTCTCGGCATGAACGCTACCCGACTTTATACATTGAAATACGGTCAGAACCGACAGGTGCTCAGCATCGGCCGGGTGCAGACCCCTACCCTTGCCCTCATCGTAAACCGCCAGAAGGAAATCGACAACTTCGTTTCCGAACCTTACTGGGTACTCGCCACCATCTATCGCGACACCCAGTTTACCGCTACCAGCGGCAAGTTTACCAGCAAGGAGGAAGGCGAGAAGGCTTTCAGCACCATCGCCGGCAAACCCTTCACCGTTACGGATGTAAGCAAGAAAAAGGGAAACGAGGCACCCCCTCATCTCTACGACCTCACCTCACTGCAGGTGGATTGCAACAAGAAGTTTGCCTACTCTGCCGATATTACGCTGAAGCTCATCCAGAGTCTCTACGAGAAGAAGTACACCACTTATCCTCGTGTAGATACCCAGTTCTTGACCGACGATATCTATCCGAAATGTCCGCAGATTCTGAACGGAGTGAGTCAGGCAAAGATCATGAGTCAGCAGAAATACCTCCCACTCATCCAGCAACTCGCAGCCACCGGCAAGAAGTTGCCGAAGAGCAAGAAGGTATTCGATAACAGCAAGGTAACCGATCACCACGCCATCATCCCAACCGGAGTTCCGCCAACCGGACTCACCGATATGGAGGCGAATGTCTATGATCTCATCGCCAAGCGATTCATCAGCGTGTTCTATCCGGACTGTAAATTCTCCACCACCACCGTTTTGGGCGAAGTCATCAACGAAGATGGACCGAAACCGGAGAAGATAGAGTTCAAGGTGAGCGGTAAGGAGATTCTCGAACCGGGCTGGCGAGTAGTCTATGCCAAGGATGTAAAGAATGCAGATGACGATGATGCTTCAGATAACGCCAACGGAAACGCAGACTCAGGAAACGGCGCCAAGAAGGAAGTGGTAGAAGAAAGAACCCTCCCATCCTTCACAAAAGGCGAATCGGGAGAACATCAGCCTACCCTGACGGAGAAATGGACCACGCCACCTAAGTATTATACCGAGGCAACCCTGCTGCGTGCGATGGAGACAGCCGGTAAATTCGTAGAAGACGAAGAACTTCGTGCAGCATTGAAGGAGAACGGAATCGGCCGACCATCCTCCCGTGCCGGCATCATCGAGACCCTCTTCAAGCGCCACTACATCCGTCGCCAGCGCAAGAATCTGATGGCAACCCCGACAGGCATCGAACTCATTGACACCATCCATGAGGAACTGCTGAAGAGTTGCGAACTGACCGGTATCTGGGAGAAGAAACTCCGCGACATCGAGCACAAGACCTACGATCCTGCCGACTTCATCAACGGACTGAAAGAACAGATCAACAAGATAGTCATCGATGTGTTGTCAGACAACAGCAACCGGAGAGTGACCATCATGACAGAGGAAGACCTCAAGAAGAAACCGGCTGCCAAGAAACCGGCTGCCCGAAAGGCTCCAGCCAAGAAAGCCGATAAGGCAGCAGCACAGAATACAGATTCTCAGAATGCTCCTGCTCAGCCGGCTCCAGCTGCCGACCCAATGGTTGGCAAACCATGTCCGCTCTGCGGCAAGGGCGTCATCATCAAGGGCAAGACCGCCTATGGCTGCAGCAACTGGAAGGCAGGCTGCCAATATCGTCAGCCATTCTCGCAGATGTAAATCAATATGAAACAAATAAGATTTTATCAAATCATAACAGCAATCAGCTGCCTCTTTCTGATAAGTTGCGGCATTGAACAGAACCTGAAGAAAGCAGACAAGCATCTTTCTTTAGGCGAATACTACGATGCGGCAACCCAATATAAAAAGGTGTACACCAAGACACCTACCAAAGAACGGGCTGCCCGGGGCAAGGTGGCTCTGAAGATGGCACGCTGCTATGATAAAATCAACAGTACGCCGAAGGCACTGGCTGCCTACAGCAATGCCATCCGATACAAGCAGGCAGACCTCAACGACCGCCTGGCTTACGCCCGGCTTCTCCTGAAGAACGCAAGTTACAGACAGGCTGCCAAGGAATTCGAATTCCTGCTCGATTCCATGCCCGACAACGTGCTGGTAAAGAACGGACTCGAATCGGCACGAAAAGCCCCAATCTGGAAGAAGGAAGGAAGCCGGTACAAGGTAAAGCGGATGGATGTTTTCAACTCCCGAAGAGACGACTATTCGCCGATGTTCCTCAGCGATGACTACAGCCAGCTCTATTTCACCTCAACCCGCAACGAAGCCCAGGGCAGCGACCTGAACGGAGTGACGGGAACGAAATCTGCCGATATCTTCTTCTCTGAAAAGAACGACAAAGGCAAATGGAGCAAGCCGGAAGCCATCGGAACCGGTCTCAACACCGACTACGAAGAGGGCGCATGCTGCTTTACCCCAGACGGCAAGCAGATGTACCTCACCCAGTGTGCCACCGATCCCACTTCGCCCCGCTTAGCCCAGATAGTAACCTCCAACCGCTCGGATGCAGCCTGGAGCAAGCCTACGAATCTGGAAATCAGCAAAGATACACTCAGCTGTTTTGCCCATCCAGCCATCTCCCCTGACGGCGAATGGCTCTATTTCGTATCAGACATGCCGGGCGGAAAAGGCGGACTCGACATCTGGCGAGTGCGTATCACTCCTGCCGGACTGGGCGGCGTAGAGAACCTGGGCGAACCTATCAACACACCAGGCGATGAGATGTTCCCTACCTTCCGCCCTAACGGCGACTTTTACTTCAGCAGCAACGGTCATGTGGGAATGGGCGCACTCGACATCTATATCGCCAAAGTGAATTCCATCACCCGGAAATATGAACTCACCCACCCCGGCTATCCGCTGAATACAGAAGCCGATGACTTCGGAATGACTTTCGAGGGTCTCCACAATCAGGGTTTCTTCTGCTCTAACAGAAAAGACGGAAGAGGCTACGATCATATCTACTCTTTCGAGAATCCGGAGATTGTTACCACAATGAAGGGATGGGTTTACGAGAAAGACGGTTATGAACTGCCTGCCGCCGAGGTGAGAATCGTAGGCAACAACGGAACGAACAGGAAACTATCCGTCAAGGGCGACGGTTCGTTTGTCCTCCCTATCAATCCGCATGTCGACTACCTGGTGATGGCATCCTGCAAAGGCTACCTCAACCACAAGGAAGAACTTCGGGTTGATTCGGCTAAAGAGAGTAAGGAATACGTGCTCCAGTTCCCGCTGGCTTCCATCACAGCCCCTGTACTCATCGACAACATCTTCTACGATTTCGACAAGGCAACCCTTACCGAAGCCAGTACAACAGCCCTCGACCAGCTGGTAACGCTGCTGAAAGAGAACCCGCACGTTACCATCGAACTCAGCGCCCATTGCGACTACAAGGGAAACAGCGAATATAACAAGCATCTGTCTCAGCGCCGCGCCCAATCGGTAGTAGACTATCTGATAAAACACGGCATAGAGAAAGAGCGCCTCACCCCTGTGGGCTACGGCAAGGAGAAGCCGAAGAATGTGCGCAAGAAACTTACCGAGAAGTATCCTTGGCTCAAGGAAGGCGATGTGCTCAACGAAGAATTTATCCTGAAGCAGAGCAAGGAGCATCAGGAAATCTGCAACCAGCTGAACCGCCGAACCGAGTTCAAAGTGCTACGCACTACCTATAAATTGTTTTAGAAACCGATATCATAAGCATAGGTGCTCTACTGAAAAAGTAGCAGCACCTATTTGTTTTTCTATATTCAGCAATATTAAATCTTCGTTCATCGACGCTGAATGTCCGTTCATCGACGTTGAATATCCGTTCAGCGACGTTGAATGTCCGTTCAGCGTCGATGAACGGAGATTTCAAGAGCATAAAGATGATATTTATAGTAATAAAAAACTCTTTCTATTAGCACTAAAAACTATTCTGCTAATAGAAAGAGTTGATCATTTATACAATTGATATCAGGGAAGAAGCCTACTGACGTGCATCAGCCAGTTCATTATATCCCCAAACCATGATGAGGACAACGAAGCCAGCCAGCACCATCAGGAGATTCTGAGAGTGGGCGATGGAATCTGCCACATGCGTAAGAACACGCGAACCGGAAAGGAGGAAATCTATCTTCATAGAGAAAAGCCACCCCTGAATCTGTTCCCATCCCTGACAGACTACTGCTATGATGATGCCTGCTGCCACACAGGCTGCCGTCCATAAATGTTCCAGACGCTGGCGCTTAACCAGCGACATCGCTGTACCAGTTTCGGGTAAAGCCGGCAAGGTCTGCATCACCCTGTCGGAGAATCCGTCATCAGGAATCTCTGACATCTGGCAATCGGAAAAGAACATCTGTAAGAGTTCTTCATCCTGAGGGGCCAACGGTTCCCCTTTCATGCTCTCCAACTTCTTATCATTTATCTTATCGGTCATAACCATTCTTTTTTAAGTAACTTGCAAGTTTCTGTTTTCCACGAGAGAGATGCGACTTAATGGTGCCTTGCGCCATTCCCGTCACCTCTGCAATCTTATCTATAGAGAGACCATCCATCAGCTGCAGCGTGATGCATGTACGTTCGTTCTCGCTCAATATCCGCAGAGCATTGAGTAAATCCATCTTCAGTCCGGTATTCACTCCCTGCGCATTCTGTCGGGCAACCGCCGGCGTATCGATATCCTGCATTTCCTTATAACTGCGGGTATAATCATACCACACATTATAGGCGATACGATAAAGCCAAGTGGAAAAGCTGGCTGTACCCCTGAAACCCGACAGATGGGTATAAGCCTTCACAAAGGTATCCTGCGCCAAGTCGTCACTCAGCTGCGCATCCCCCAGCGTCTGCCGTAGGAAGAACCCACGAATGGGTGACTGATACTTCCTGACCAGCAAGTCGAACGACTTGCGGTCATGAAGCATCACCACCTTCGTGACGAGAGAAATATCGGATAACTTTTCCACTATATATTAACTAATAATTGTTGTTTGATTTTTATACCGGAGTTCCATTATAACCTGTGCCCTGATCGCCATGGCGGTTTCTCCACCAATCCTTGATGGCTGGAAGCGAACCTATGAGGGTCTGTCCCAATCCATAGAAGAAGACCAGGGCTCCGATGCCAGCCAGGAAATCAGCATCCCACCAGGCAAACATGGCGCACAAACCGGCTCCCAGGAAGGCATTTCTCAATCCACGCTTTACCAGATACTCATCGCTCTGCTTGTCTATCGGCCGGTCGCTTTCCGGAACATTGATGCCCTTCTCCATCGCCATTTCCGCCAGTTTCATCCGGTCGTTGTGGCGGCGAATCAGATATCTGATAACCAGAAATACGATGATCAGCGGAGCAAAGACAAATAGCAGACCGAAGATGATACAGAAGATGATCATAACAGCCAGCGCTCCGCCACCAAATACCGAACCGATGAAATCGAACGGATCATCATAGTTGTCTAAACTGTATCTAGAATGAACAGACTTATTATCATTCTCATCATAATCATCATAGTTGGCCGAATCTGTACTGGTTGTATCAGAATAAGCCTCCAACGCCTCGTCGTCTTTATCCTTCGAAGCAGATGGCTGTGCGGCAGATGCAGGAGCAGCCTTTGAATCTACCTGTTGGGTAGTTGGATGATAACGATGTTTTGGAGCAGAAGACGCCAAAGACACTTGGGTGGCTCCGATGCTCATAACGAGCGCTAATGCCAATATTGCTTTCTTCATATCATTATTTTTTACTGTTTTACCTTGTTATTTGAAAAATTTCTGCTTCTTAGACGCATCTCTTCGCGATTTAGTTGCAAAGAAACGAAAAATTTCTTATTTTTGCAAACAAATTAAAGAAAAAGAAACAGAATGAAGACATTACCTGAAGATTTCAGAACATATACGCAGGCACTGATGGGCGAAAAGCTGTATCAGCGTCTGGAGCATGCTATCCTTGAAGAGGAGGCACCAACCAGTATCCGCATCAATCCTTTTAAATGCAAGGATGCTGATGGCGAACCGATTCCCTGGTGTCCGGAAACCGGCCGTTATCTCTCTACGCGTCCCGGATTCACCTTCGATCCGCTGCTGCATGCCGGCTTATATTATGTACAGGAAGCCTCATCTATGTTTGTTGATATGGCTATCCGACAGTACGTAAAAGAACCGGTGATGATGCTGGATCTCTGTGCTGCCCCTGGCGGAAAGTCAACTGCCGTAAGGGCTGCCTTGCCGGAAGGGAGTCTGCTTTTCAGCAACGAACCGATGCGCACCCGCTCGCAGATTCTTGCCGAAAACGTACAGAAGTTCGGTCATCCGGATATGATTGTTACCAACAACTATCCCCGCGATTACAAGAAATCTAAGTTGCAGTTTGATGTGATTCTTACCGATGTTCCCTGCTCCGGCGAAGGAATGTTCCGCAAAGATGAAGGGGCTATCGGCGAATGGAGTACCCAGAATGTGAACAACTGCTGGCAGCTGCAGCGCGAAATCGTATCGGATATCTGGAACTGTCTGAAGCCAGGCGGTATCCTGATTTACTCTACCTGCACCTTCAATGCGCACGAAGATGAGGAGAACGTGGACTGGATATGCGAAGAACTTGGCGCTGAAGTGATGGCACTGGAGGGTGTAGAAGATACATGGAACATCACCCGCAACCTCACGGGCACCGACTTCCCGGTTTACCGGTTCATTCCTGGCGTTTCGCGAGGCGAAGGTCTGTTTATGGCGATTCTGAAGAAAGAGGGCGAATGGGAAGCCGGCTCACCAGCCAAGGAGAACAGGAAGGATAAGAAGAAGAAAGACAAGAAGGTGGCTAAAGGAAAGGGACCGGAGATTCCGGACGGCTGGCTGAAGGCTGATACGGAATGGATGCCTGCAGAGAGCAACGAGACGGTTTACGCCATTCCGGGCAGATGGAAAGACATCTACAACCAGGCTGAAAAGAACCTGAAGGTGCTGCATGCAGGTGTGAAACTGGGAACAGACAAGGGAAAGGGTCTCATTCCCGACCAGGCTCTCGCTCTCTCTACGATGCTCAACAAAGATCACTTCCCACAGGTGGAGTTATCCTACGATGATGCCATCCGCTACCTTCGCAAGGAGGCTGTGAATCTGCCTGCCGATACGCCTAAGGGGTATGTTCTGATAACCTACAGACAGGTTCCGATAGGCTGGGAAAAGAACATTGGCAACCGTGCCAACAACCTCTATCCGCAGGAGTGGAAGATCAAGAGTAGCCATGTTCCGGAAGAACAGTTTACAGTTAACAGTTTATAGTTTATGCTTAGCATCATCGCCTGTATATCAAAAGTGCATAGAGCTATCGGGTACAAGAACCGGTTGCTCTACGCCATCCCATCGGACATGACCCGATTTCGTATGCTTACAACCGGACATACGATCATCATGGGCAGGAAGACATTTGAGTCGCTGCCTAACGGAGCCTTGCCCAACCGCCGTAATATTGTTATCTCGAAGACAAGAGAGCAGATAACAGGGTGCGAAGTATACACCTCTCTGGAAGAAGCGCTGGCAGCAAGGAAAGAAGAGGTTGGAAACAAAGAAACGGTTGGAAGCAAAGAAGCTTCAGATGAATGTTTCATCATCGGAGGAGCCAGCATATATGAACAGGCTTTGCCTTTTGCAGACAAGCTTTATCTCACAATCGTAGAAAAGGAACCTGAACATGCCGATACCTTCTTTCCGGAAATCAATCCGGCAGAATGGGAAGTGACAGAAAAAGAAATGAGGAATGAAAACGGCTTACCGTTCACATTCCTCACCCTTTATAGAAAGCAGTAATCCCGCAGGGAGCTACTGCTTTTTTTCTTTTTATATCTTATTTCTCTGCTGCAGCCTCCTCATCAGTTTCCTCTTCATCATCGTTGAAACTCTTGAGATCCTGCATAGAAAGCTGGCGGTTGATAGATGCATTGAAAGAGATGATGGTCTCGCTGCGAGACAATCCCAGTGGCTGCAACTTATCATGGATGATTTCCAGGAGATGGTGGTTGTTCAGCGCGTAAATCTTGATAAACATATCAAAGCCGCCTGTAGTATAGTGGCACTCCACAACCTCAGGAATCTTCTTCAACTCCTCTACAACCTGGTCAAACTTCTCAGGCTCCTTCAGATAGAGTCCCATATAAGCACAAGTTTCGTAACCTATCTTTTCTGGGTCAATGATGAATTGTGAACCCTTGATGATACCAAGATTTGTAAGTTTAGCAACACGCTGATGAATGGCAGCACCGCTCACGTTGCAAGCGCGTGCCACTTCCAAAAATGGAATACGGGCATCCTGAGAAATCAGCTTCAGAATCTGCCTATCTAATGAATCTAAAATTTGTTTTGACATAATACTAATAATTTGCTTGCAAAGATAATACAAAAAATTAATAAAAGCAATTTTTTAAGAGAAAAACATGATAAATTAATATTATTTTCCTTTTTCTGTGGCAGAATAACTGATTTTTAGTGCTTTTGCCTGGCGCAAAGCCTGCTTTACGTCGGTTATCACACCCATCTTTGTCTCTTGGTCTGCTTTGATTGATACGGTCATCAGCTTCTGGTCTTCCGGCGACATACGCTTCTTTTCTGCCGAAATGTAATCCATCACTTCGGGAGCCGAAGCAAACTTATCATTCAACTGAATCTGGGTACCGGTACCATACTTTGCCTGCATCTCTTTGGTTGGCTTACCTATATAAATATGGCTCACCGCCGATTTCTTGGTCAGGCGGGTGAGTTCCTTGCCTTGTGGCAAACGGCAGTCTACCTTCAAGGTAATCTGGCGCATGTGGGTAACAATCATAAAGAAGAACAGTACGGAGAAAATGAGGTCTGGCAGAGAAGATGTATTCAACCCTGGCACTTCATGCGATTTCTTATGAAAATTCATCATTGTTTACCTCCTTTCTGCTGTTCAGTAGCTGTTTCTGCCGAATTTTCTTCCCCTTGCTTTTCTTCAGCATTGGCATCAACACGCTGGTCAGTTTGAGTCATTGCGTTGGCATACGACTCTGTGATGCGCTGCGGACAGATGTTGCGCACCTGTTCTTTCTGGTCATTGTTCAAGAGGGCATAATCCCTGTGATATTTCTTCTGGGCTGTTTCGTTGCGCAGCTGGCTATATGCTTCCATCAGCTGATTCTGCATCTGGAAATAGAGATTATAGTCGGCATCGCGGTCACTCTCGATAGAGATGAGATGTTTCTTGCCCAGGCGGTGTACAAAGCGGATGGTTTCTTCCTTGAGCTGGCTCACCTGCATCGGCTTACCGTTGACCAAAAGCGTATCGCCAGCCGTCAGGCGCAGCGCCATGAGGTTAGCCTTGTCTACCACCGACTGCTGCTGTTCCTTCTTCTGCGGTTCAGGTGAAGGGAGTTGGCGCAACAGTCCCTTATCCACATCCATTGATGTGGTGACAAGGAAGAATATCAACAGCATGAACGAGATGTCGGCTGTAGATGTGGTATTCAGTCCCGGGGTTTCGTGTTGCTTCCTTCTAATCAGCATATTTAATCCTTATTTATAGAATAGAATAGAGAGCCCAAAGCACTCACTTTAGTTTTTCTTCCGAATATAACGTGTGGCACCGAAACAGACGGCACCGATTCCTGCCACCAGCATCAGGAGCGATGTGATGACAAACATATCTGAAAGCTTGAGCCAGAGCCAGTCGGCATAATTCTCGCCATTGATGAGCATCGGAGCAGAACCGCCCAAAAAGAAGGTAAGCAGCAAAACTGCCAAAGTTCCGATCCATGTGATGCGGAAGATGCGACGCACGGGAATGCCATTCACTACAGCCTCCGACTTGCTGCTGCGATAATCTCTGATCATCGAAAAGACTGCCAGACCTGTACCTCCTATCAGGAAGAGCCACATCAGCAGGATGAGCACATCGGTAAAGAGAGGCGCATTAAAGTCGGGGTTCTCTTCGAAAGGCAAATCGTAGCCTACCAAAAAGAACAGACCGAAAACCAGCACCGCCAGTCCTATCATGATATAGAACACCTGCTGCGATATCTTTTCGGCCGACTTCGTCTTCTGCTTTGAAAATTGAAATTTAACCATTTCGCTCTTCGTTTATTTATTCTTGGCAATAATATCCATTAAAGTAACCGCCGACTCCTCCATCTGGCTTGTCAGGTGCTCCACCTTAGAAAGGATGTAGTTATAGAAAACCTGAAGGATGAGGGCTACGATGATACCGAAGATGGTAGTGATGAGCGCCACTTTCATACCCGAAGCCACGATAGTAGGACTGATATCGCCCGCCTGCTGAATCTGGTCGAACGACATGACCATACCGATCACGGTTCCGAGGAATCCGAGCGATGGCGCCATAGCGATAAAGAGTTTGATCCAGGAGCATCCCTTCTCCAGGTTAGCCGCCTGAACGGTACCATATCCGCTTACCGAGCGCTCGATGTCATCAAGACTCTCGCTGATATGCATCAAACCCTGGTAGCAGATAGAAGCCACCGGCCCGCGGGTATTCCGGCAGAGCGTCTTAGCCCCTTCCACATCTCCCGCCGCCACCTTCTGGTCGATATCCTGCATCAACTTCTTGGCGTTGATTTCAGAGAGACTCAGATAGATGATGCGCTCGATACAGAAAGCCATACCCACGATGAGGGCGATGGCAACGAGAGACATAAATCCCGCATTACCCTCTATAAACTTTGTCTTAAGAGCTTGATGAAATCCCATGTTCTCTTCTTGAGCCATCATAGGCAGAGAACACATCCATGTGAAAACCAATATTGCAAAACGTGCAATAGCTGTATTTTTCTTCATATACTTTATTATATATATAAAAGCGGAAAGAGGGGGATTCGAACCCCCGAACCGGTTTTGCCGGTTACACGCTTTCCAGATGTGAAGCTTTTCGATATAACTATCTTAACCTCAATTAATTACAGAGACCCGATTTTTTATTTGCAAGCTATTTGCAAGCATGCTATTTTTTCGAGTTACACAATATGCAGAAATATTAATTATATTTAAATATATCCACATATATTTTGATATATCATTTTTTTCATTTATCTTTGCATTTGAATTTATAACTTAGTGTAAAGATATAAAGAAATCCTTTATTCTAGCACGCATTTAAACTATTTAACATGGTAACATCAGTTCAGCCAAACATAAGTCCAACTTCGCGATATACCATATCGGAAACCTGCAAACTGTTGGGTATACATCGCAACACCCTGCGCTCCTATGTGAACGCAGGGTATATAAAGTCTATGCAAAAAGTTCACGGACAGCGTTTCAAAGGTTCTGAGATTCTTCGCTTTTGGAACACGTTTGTGTAAACATGGGACCGGTTCCAAGCAGTAGCCACTCGCATGATACACCATACCCTTCAGCGAGGTAAGCAAGATACTCTATACGAAAAGTACGCTTATCTCTGTTATGCTTTAGAGTATTCATGTTACCATAGTTCAAACCAAACTCTTTTGTAAAAGTCTGTAAGCCTTTAATTTTTCTCTGTTCTTTGAGAACATCAAGTGCTTTGAAGAACCTGTCGCTAATATCCAGGGCACAATCGGGAATATTCAGTTTCATTTCAAAGTTAATTTTTCAAGAAGATTCATGAGACGTACATTTATATCATCTTGTTTTTCGATATGCTTTGCTATCATCTCAGTCTGCCTCTTTATAATTTCTACTAAATCAGCATTACTTTGGATTCCGTTGTTCTGATTTCCAGAGCCACTGTTTACATTATTCTCTGCATTAACGAGTTGAGAAGGTTCTACCTCGAAAGCCTTGACATTTTCTTCTCCATACTCATCGTATAGTTTCTGAAACTGCGCAGGTGTAGGATCTATACCCTCTGTTTCGTATCTCGAAATGTTAGATTGGGAAATTCCCATAATTTCTGCAAGCTTAGACTGAAATAGTCCGTGAGCTCTTCTAAATTCTTTATATTTGAACATATCTGTATAAATTTGTTAATTTTGACTAAATCTTTTCGATATATTTGCATATATCAGAATATATTTGTATCTTTGCATAAAGATATAAAACATAGTGCAAAGATAATGGAAAATATTCAAACATCAAACACTTTTGAGGAAAAATCTCAAAAAATGACCTTAAAAGGTTATTATCAGGGGTTACCGATGAGAAGTGCCCCGCGATACGACTTCATCACGGAAGTCGCTAGACGCTGCAAGGTTACCGAGCAGACAGTTAGGAATTGGGTTCTATATGGTATGAAGCCACAGCAGCACATCCATGTAGAAGTATTGTGTGAGCTAACAGGCATTAGCGAGGAGGACTTATGGAAGGATTAGAGTTCTACATGTTCGAGGATGAGCTATGGTGTAAGACATCAGACGGAAAGAACTTCATGGTCGATGAGACACATACAGAGCTGGTGAAATACATCCTGGAAAAGGTTCGCGCTTGCTATCCGGAAGCATACAAGGCGTTGGAGAAGATTTACTCCAAGAGTGCACCTAACGAGAGTTACTATCAGTATCTCATGATGCGTCGATTTTGCAAATGCAACTTTTGTCGACTCGACACTACGGCTTTTGATGTCGTCGATGTTGACAAGGATGGAAGGTTCAACTTCGAGAAGGTCGAATGCCCAATGCGTGGTGAATGCCCTTATGATAGCATCGTCTGTATGCCAAGGTTTAATGCTAATCTTTCTACTGCGGAGTTGCGCGTGATGAAACTGCTTTATGAGGGACGAAGCGAGCAGGAGGCGGCAGCCGAGCTATTCAACTCCCCGAACACGATACATCAGCACGTCAAGTCTGTGTATGTGAAACTAGGAATACATAAGCTCTCTGAGTTTATCACCTATGCAAATAAGAACAATTTGTTTAACAATTAAATATTAGTTTATGCCAATTATTAGAAAGAATGACGTTGTTACAGAGCGTCCAGTGATTATTGTACTTTATGGTACTCCAGGTACCGGTAAGACATCTTTGGCTACTACAGCCAACAGTCCTTTACTCATCGACACCGACCGAGGCTTTGACCGTGCCGTTCAGCGTCCAGACATTGTTGTCACGGCTTCACGCTGGGAAGACATCTATAATGCTGAGGTTATCGGTTCTTATGTTGTTGAGGATGGCAAGCAGGTTTGGAAGCCAGGATTGATCAGTGAGTGTAAGACCATCGTAGTAGACACAGCCAAGGCTATGCTCGATGACTATCTCAACGCTTTTGCTATTCAGCAAGACCCTAAGCTGGGAACTAACTCATTGAAGCGATATGGCGTGATGGGAGAATTGTTCAAGCAGTTTGTCGGCATTCTCCGTTCAAACAACTCCGATATCATCTTCATCTGTCACGACAAGGAGACACAGGAAGGAGATTACATCAAGCATTCTCCAGACTGTACAGGACAGAGCAAGGACTTGCTCATCCGTATTGCGGACCAGGTAGGTTACATCTGCAAGGAGAACGGCAATCGCGTCATCAAGTTCGAGCCACAGGACAATCGTGTTGGTAAGAATGTTGCAGACCTGCAGGACACTTGGATTCCAGCTTACGGAACAGAGGAGTTTGACACTTGCATGGCAGACATCATCAAGAAGGTGAAGAAAGCCATCGTGAATAAGTCAGATGCTCAGGCTAAGGCGCAGGAAGCCGTTGATGATGCCCGAAAGAAGCTTGCAGCCGTGGAGACTGTAGATGATGCAAATGCACTCATCGAGGTTGCTCACGGATTGAACAAGATTCATCAGAAGGCATTCATGAATCAGATGATCAAGGAACTTGCCGGCAAAGGCATTGACTTTGACAAGAAGGGCAAGAAGTTCGTCAAGCATGAGGATGCAGCATGATGAAACCTTTGATTAGAGTTACCCAGCTAGAGAGCTTCAGACGGTATATATCTGGCGAATATGCTTATGTTACAGAGCAGGACGTTATAGACAATATCACTAAGAAGTTTGAGGGCAACGATTACACAAGAATAGGAACTGCCTTTCACTCCATCGTGGAGACTGGCAGTCCCCATTGCTTCAAGGAGCCGGAAGGTGTTCGTCATTTCACCTATTATAAGAAAGATAAGACAGAACCCGTTCCAAAAGGAAGAAGATTCGTCTTTGATGAAGGTGAAGCGATTCTCGACATTCCACAATGCAAGGTTGCTTTGAAATACAGAAATGAGCATCCTGGCGCCTTTCATGAGGTTCGTGAATACAAGGATTTCGGCAATGCCGTTATCACGGGATGTGCCGATATGATTGACGGACTAGAGATAAGAGACATCAAGACTAAGTACGGACCGGTATCAGACAAAGACTATATAGATAGTTGCCAATGGCAGCTTTACCTAGAGTTGTTTGAAGCTGATGTGTTCCATTTTGACTTGTTTGTCTTTGAGGGCTACAATAAGGATAAGCACAAGGGAGACGTGAGAGGTCTCAAGCTTACTCCTTATGAGCCAGCAATCACTTGTTACAGATACCCGGGGATGGAAGACAAGAACCACGCATTATTACGTGACTTCCTCAAATGGGTAGAAATGAGAGAATTATTACCATATTTACCATTAACAGAATCAGATGGCTAATACAATGACAGGAAGGGTATTGCTCATCGGCAATGTCGAGGAAATACCCAGCAAGAGCGGCGGAGAGCCGTTCAAAAAGAGAGTTGTGGTTCTTAACTGTACACACTCGAATTATGGAGACGTGTATGAGAACTACCCAAGTTTTGAGTTCAGCGGAAAGCACGTGGATGATCCTGCGGCTTTTGCGGTTGGCGAGATTGTTACCATATCTTTTGCTCTTCAAGGTACCAAGTATCAGAAAAGTGCAAATGACCCGGTAAAGTATTTCAATACCATTTCGGGTTACAAGATAGAAAAGTATCAGAGAGGTGGCCAGACGCAGCAGCAAGCCCCTCCACCACCGCAGCCGCAAGGAGTTCAGTCACCGGCACCGCAGCCGGGCAAAGATGATGATTTGCCATTCTAGTTATGATTTTCAATCTCAACAATGACAAGGACAGGGCAGACTACAAGGACTATTGCAATGGTCTTTACATGGATGCCTTGAAAAGCGGAAAGGGTTTTATCGTGGAGGTGAAGAAAAAGCACCGTCCACGTTCCCTTGCCCAAAACAGCTATCTACACGTTTGCCTTCAGTATTTCGCATCAGAGTTCGGCTACGATGAAGAATATGTGAAGTATAACATTTTCAAGCAGATAGTGAACAGAGAAATCTTTGCGAAGCAGAGAACAAATAGAAGAGGACAGCCTGTAACTTATTGGAGAAGCACGGCTGACCTTGACACAAAAGAATTAACAGACGCTATTGAGAAGTTTCGGAACTATTCAAGTATGGTTGCAGGGTTGTATATACCCGAGCCTAATGAAGAAGCAGCCTTGCTTGAAGCTCAGAAACAGATAGCATTATATGAAAAGTATTTATAATTATGAAATCAGATTTGAAAAATTATGTTCCTGAGAACATTGAGTTTGTATTGGAGGAAGGTGTAAAAGACATGTTCCCAATGGAGTTGGACTTCCTTGCTTTGAGCGAGGAGAACCTTTGCGGAGAGAAGCCTTTGAAGAATAAGGCAGACATCCTTAAGTTTGTCGGAAAGCACTTCACGGCGACCTTCCCTGACAATGAGTTGGTTACACGTTTCCTCGATGAGTTCGAGAAGAAGAACATCAGAGAGGAGTATTGCACACTCGAAGAGAACGTGGTACCAGCTCGCAAGCTGGAGTTGGAGGAGGCTTTGGAAAAAGCCAAGAAGATGAAGAAGGATGCAGAAGAGGCTTATGCTTCTGTCCTTATGGAAGTAGCCAAATATGCCGCTGAGGTGCGCCAGGGAACTGTTGACATGCGTCTTAAGTCGAAGAACGTGTTCTGTATTGCATTGGCAGGTTACTATCTCGTATATAATTGGGATGCAAATACCGAGAAGTTCTTACTTGCAAAGGCTTATGCTATCCCAGACCGTTCTGAGATTTGGGCAAATGAGGTCAAGAACCGTGAGAGCATGAAAGAGGTCTTCGGATTGGAGTTCCCAGAAGAGGAGCAGCCAAAAGAAGAAGCTCAGCCAGAGCAGTCTTCAGATGATGACGATGATGAATTACCATTCGGCGAGTAATGAAGTACACTCTTAGAAATTATCAAAAGCAAGCTAGTGATGCAGCCGTAAGGCTGTTCACTAGCAAGGCTGACAAGAACGGATTGGTTATCCTGCCTACGGGTGCAGGAAAGAGCTTGGTGATAGCAGATATCGCCTCTCGTCTGGAAGGGCCGCTGTTAGTATTTCAACCTAGTAAGGAAATTCTTCAGCAGAACTTTGCCAAGCTGCAAAGCTATGGTATCTTCGATTGTGGTTGCTATAGTGCTTCTGTAGGATGCAAGGATATAAACAGAATAACCTTTGCCACCATCGGAAGCGTGATGAACCATATGTCAGACTTCGATTGTTTCAAGAACATCATAATTGACGAATGTCATTACGTAAACTCTAAAGCTGGGCAGTATAAGCAGTTCATAGAAGCGAAGAACAGACAGGTCGTTGGATTAACAGCCACACCATACCGCCTTGATCGTGCCGAAGGAGGTTCCATCTTGAAGTTCCTCACGAGAGTAAGACCTAGAATATTTTCAAAGGTCATCTATTGTTGTCAGATTGGAGAACTGCTTTCTAAAGGTTATCTCGCAGACTTGCATTATTACGATTTGACGACATTGGATTTAAGAAGAGTCAGAAGCAACTCCACCGGTGCAGATTATGATGAAAGAAGTCTCCTCGCAGAGTATGAGCGTAGCGGATTCTACGATAAGTTATCAAACACAGTGGTCAAGGTTCTGCAGCCTAAAAGCGGCATTCCTAGAAAGGGAGTACTTGTATTTACCGATTTCACAAGGGAGGCCAGGCAGCTGGTTGATAAGCTTCAATCACTCGGAGTCAATGCCGCCATCGTGACAGGAGAAACACCCAAAAAGGAGCGTGAAGCCATTCTTGAAGGATTCAAGAGGAGAGAAATAAAGGTTGTTGCCAATGTAGGTGTACTGACTACGGGATTCGACTACCCTGCCCTAGACACCGTTGTTTTGGCACGCCCGACGAAATCTCTTGGACTCTACTATCAGATGGTAGGCCGCGCTATCAGACCTTTTGAAGGAAAGGACGGGTGGATAGTTGACTTGTCGGGAAACTATAGCCGGTTCGGAAATGTCGCAGACCTCTTTATTAGCAGACCTCCAGGAACCACGAAATGGGCGGTGTATTCCAGAGGAACACAATTAACTAATGTCGTACTAAGATGAGCGTTCTAAATGAGCTTATTGAATATAAGCAAAGAGATTCCGCATTAGGAACTGAGTATTTAACTCTCTGTCCGCATTGCAGAAAGGGAGTATTTACACAAGAACCAATTTATGTAGGAAGTTTAGCTTGCCGTTTATGTGTTGATTTTGCGAACATGACGGACAAATATGTTACATGTAAATTCAAAAGAAATGTTTCCAATTTATAAGAAAAAGAAGAAATCTCCTTCTGCTCCCAAAAGGAGAAAGAAGAGTAAGCCGGATTTAGTCAAGAGACTAGACAAGGTGTTTGCATTGTATATACGTCTGAGAGACTGCATGCCAAGCGGCATGGGACAATGTATCAGCTGCGGAAAGATAAAGCCGTACCGAGAGCTTGATTGCGGTCATTTCTTCGGACGTTCCAACATGGCCACCCGATTTGATGAAGATAACTGCAATGCAGAATGTATCGGGTGCAACAGAGTGAAGTCAGACCATCTTATATACTACCAGGAGAATCTGATAAAGAAGATTGGTGTTTCCCGATTTTCTACCCTGCGAGAGCGTGCTCACTCCATCAAGAAATGGGATGACGATGAGTTGGAGAAAATGATTAAGTATTATACTAATGAAGTAAAGAGACTGAGTTATGAGAAAGGTATCACCGTTAATCTGTAAAAAATATAAGTCCCCAGTGTTTCACAACACCGAGGACTTGAACCAATTAAAATCCTATAAAGATTATACTTCAAAGGGATTTGTTTGCAAAGGTAATGAATTATTTTCAAATTGCCAAATAAATCCCAATAAAAAAAGCCTGCTCGCCAGCAGGCTAAAGAGAAACCCATACAATATTCTTTTACAGAATATAATGGAAAAAACTTACTGCAAAAGTACTAAAAAAAACTGAGATAGCCAAATATATATCTAAATATATTTCGGTATTTTTGAATATTTAAGTTAGTTCTTTTGCATATATCAGATAAAATTCGTAATTTTGCATTAAGGAGAAACAATATAGTTATAAATAAAATATTATACAATATGGAAGAGACAGAATTTCTAAGAGATTTTGAAGGAATCAAGGACTACAGAACGTTCTTGGTAGGCTTGGACAAACAGTTCAAGTCGGCAGGTGTGTTGTATCGTGAGTTTAAGATTTTGGAAGGAATGGCTTCAATCGCTTTAAAGATTAGTCCTTCTATTCACAATTTTATCTCTAAGCAGCAGGGAGTTGTTTACAGTAAGTTACAGACTGAAGTTGACACCCTCGCCAATAGTATCAAGCGAGGTAAAATATGCTTCATTAAGAACGAGGACTTGAACCAATAATTTAGTATGAAATATAATTGCATCAAAAATAGTGACTCTCCAGAAGTTATGAGAGCAAGGATGGAACATGGCATGGCTGCCTATGGAATCTACGTTGCTCTTATGCAGTTATTGGAGGAAAATGAGGATCATAAGCTGTCAAAGGATTATTCTATGATAGCTTATGAGATGCGTACTGATGTTTCTGTGGTGCAATCTGTAGTTGAGGATTTTGATTTATTTGAGGTTGAGGAAGAATATTTCTATTCTAAGGAACTTTCAGACACTATCGAGCAGGCAAGAAAAGTCAGCGAAGCTAGAGCTAGAGCCGGTCGTGCAGGTGGTGCAGCTAAAGCTAGAAATTTCGCAGAAAACGTAAAGGAGTCTTCTAGCAAATGCCAAGCAAATGCTAGAAAAAACGTAGCAAATGCTAGCGAATCTCTAGCAAATGCTACAAATTCTCTAGCAAATGCTACAGAAATCCTAGCAAATGCTAGCGAATCTCTAGCAAATGCTAGAAAAAACGTAGCAAATGCTAGAAATCCAAAAGAAAACGAAACAGAAAAAGAAAACCTTTCCCCTAAAACCCCTATAAAAGAAAAAGATAAAGAAAAAGAAAATTGTCTTAGCAGACGGCTGAGTTCTAACGAACTCTTTCTCTCGCCCGAGCGTACGAGCGCGTGTAAGAAGCCACCGAAAGAACATACTACATGCCATAGAGGTCGGCAGATATTCGAGGCTTATTTCCTAGAGCTATACGGAGAGCCATATTATTGGCAGGCTAAAGATGCGAAGGCAATGAACTCTATCCTAAAGAAAATCGCTTTCGCTAGAAGTCACAAAAACCCGCCGCTGCCGACGGATGATGATAGTCTGCTAAAAGCGTGGAGTGAGTTCCTGCATCTTATTGACAAGACTTGGATAATGAACAATTTCTCTGTCAACAAGATAGACTCTCAGTATAACGAGATAGTTTCAGAAATGAAGAATCATAAACAAAACGTAACAAGCAATGGAAACAAATACAGAAAAGAATCAGGTGTCCCGAAGTATGAGTCCAAAGCAGCCTATGAATCGGGGTTTGGCTCTGCCAATAGATAATCGGGAGATAAAGAATGCCCTCTACGCATTCTACAAGCGAGAGGTTGAAAAGCGTAAGAACGCATTTGTTCTCACAGAGGAGATAAAGCGAAATCTGTCAGATGTTGGCGATTTCCTTACAACGGAAACACGCTTCTATGGTCTATTCCTTCCAGGAAGCATTGGAAACGGAAAGACCACGATGCTTAAAGCTATCCGTGACCTGCTCGTTTATCTCGTAGATACCAACCAAATCAGATATTGTGAGGGAGACAAATATCCTCGTTTAATTTCTGCAAGAGACATGGCTAACGTGGCGAAGGCACCGGCAGACTTCCGTGCACTCAAAGATACGAGATACCTTCTCATCGACGACCTTTGCGAAGAGCCAACTGAGGTTGTGAGTTTCGGAAACTGCATTTATCCGTTTACGGAGCTGATTGAATACCGGTATGAGAATCTACTTCCGACTTTTATTTCAAGTAATTTCGGAGCGGCTGATATATCGGAGAAATACGGAAATCAGCGTATCGGTGACAGAATGAAGGAAATGTTCAAGATAGTTAGTTTCAAGGAGGAATCGTTCAGATGAGTTTAGCACAATCACCATATCAGAATCAGCCATTAGTGAATGACCCAAAGGCTGAGCAGTATGTTATCGGAAGTCTTCTTGTTGATCCTACCGCATACACTCTAGTAAGCCAGTATCTAGATGAAGACTGTTTTTACGACCCCATGTGTAGGGATATATGGAAGGCTGTTGATAATATGGGAAAGCAAGGTATGCCGATAGATGTCATATCTGTTTCTGCCGAGCTCAGTAAGCAGAAGTCGAATGTAACAGCATTGGACTTGATGAACATTTCGGCACAGATTGCATCATCTGCACATGTAGAATATCACGCCATCAGATTGCAGGACCTTGGTAGAAGAAGAAAACTCTGGGTTGTCGGGCAGCAGCTTTCCAAGGTTGGATTATCGGAAGAGATTCTGACCGCAGACGCCCACCAAGAGGCTATAGAGAGTATCGGAGGAGTATTTGAGAAAGCAGATGGAGTGTTCACGCTCGATGATGCAATGAATAGTCTAAATGAGATAATGGTTAAGAATGCCACCGTTGGAGGTGTCACGACAGGAACTAAGACCGGTATGGAGAGATTCGATGAAAAGGGAGGTCTGCAGAAGTCTGATTTGATTATCGTTGCCGGCGAAACTTCTCAGGGAAAGACGAGCCTCGCACTTTGCATGACAAGACACGCCATCGAGAACGGAGCAAAGGTTGCTTTCTACTCTATGGAAATGACGAAGGAGCAGCTTACGGCACGTCTGCTTTCTGCCAAGACGAACATCCCGGCCAACAATATCCTCTATTCGGGCAGTCTGGCGCCAAGCGAGATAAGGATGATTGATGATGCTAGAGGCAAGTTACCCGGAGAGAATTTATTCTTTGATGACAAGAGCACGTCAAATATAGATTCTATCCTTCTTTCCATCCGAATGCTTAAGATGCAGAAGGACATAGACGGAGCCGTAGTTGATTACTTGCAGATTCTTAACGTAAACTCTAGGAGTACGAGTTTCAGCAGGGAGCAGGCTATGGGTGATGCCGCACGAAGATTCAAGAACCTCGCAAAGGAACTAAACATATGGATCATCGCCCTAAGTCAGTTGTCTAGAGATAGTAACTGCCCGGAGCCGAATCTGAACCGACTGCGCGATAGTGGACAGATAGGAGAAGCTGCAGATGTTGTCATACTAGTATATCGAGCAGAGTATTACAACAGAGCGTACCCTGCCCCATTTGATAATAAGGACGATTATCCTACTGACGGAACGGCTATGATAGACGTTGCCAAGGGACGTAATATCGGAACGTTCAAATTCTTTATGGGATTCAACAAAAATACGACAAATTTTTTCAAGACGAATTTAATCAACGAAGATGTACAGGTGCCTTTCGAAAAGCCAGAAGAAGCAGATGCACCATTCTGATAATCAGATAGTTACAAAGTACTATAATTTAGTATTTTTAACTAAAATAATCATTAGTATATTTGCATATATCAGAAAATTTTCGTACCTTTGCATATAGATAAAAGGTAGTACTTTTGACTATTCAGAGCCTACCTTGCAAGTTGAACCAATTAAAATTATAAAGATTATGAATACAAAATTAAACTCGCTTAACGAAAAGCAGAGAAAGTTGTGGGCAATAATTCGAGAGGCATTGAATTATGAAGACACGGATGAGGACTTTAATGAATTTAAGGAAGAGGCTGAAGGTCTGCTTGCTGACGATGAGGAAGATTTCTATGTTACATACAATAGTATGGATGACTTTGATGCTTCTGATGTGATAGACCTCATTAACGCATAGTAATCATTAATAATTCGAAGGCTATGGAAGAATCTTTATCAGAGTACATGCTTCGCAGATTTTGTTCTGCTTATCCAACGGTTCCAATTACGCTTTCAAAAGTCAAGGCTTATCTTGACACAGTTGATGATTGGAGAGAGTTAGATGACAGCCATTTGGCACTATTATACAATTTTAATCTTAAAAAATAGAAAGGGAATAATTATGAGAAATTCAAATTTCAATCTTATCAAGTCATTAGGTTACATTGTGGTTCTTGCTAGCTTGACACCATGCTCTGTTCCTCATGAGTATTGGAAGAACACGAATGACGGTCTTCTGTACGGTCACGTCGGAGATAGTGATGAGGAGTATAAGCTGTTAATGACGGAGGGACAGGTATGACATACTACGAGTTCAAGAAGCAGCAGCAGGATGAGTTTGACAAGCTGCCAATGAAGGCTGCATTCGGAGACAAGCAGTTCAAGGACATGATGGCTGAATGGGGGCTTACCACAAGTAAGGAAGACTTAGAAAAGGTATGTTCCATTGGTGCCGGTGCATATTGCCTTAAAAAGGATTACCATCTGTTCATTGAATTTGGTGAGCGCTCTGTCAAGGAGTCAGAGGAGTTTCTGAACAACGATGAGAATTTGGTAAATGCCTTGAAATATGAATTTGGCAATCATGAGTGTGGCCTTACCTTTGAGTTTGAAAATGGTATCATCGCTTTGGGATATACCGTTAAGGAGTTTCTTTCAGATGACAGAAAGAAGAAGCTTTTTGTAAAGGCACGTAAGGAATACATTAATAGTCTGGAGGGTTAATATGAATACAAAGAATTTTGGAAACGGATATGTAGGTATCAAGATCAACAGTATTTCAGAAATAATGAAATACAATGCTCTAAAAGAGCAATTTTCTATTTGGAACGAGCATGAAGGCACTTTTGATGACGATGTCGAGGTTACGGATGACGATGGAAACGTCACTGAACGAGAGCCGACAGAAAACGAGAAGATAGAGCGTTACCTGGAAGCTTTCAATAATGGAACCGTTTTATATGCAGTTTTCCAGCTGGATTGTGGACGAGTCTTTTCCGATTTAGCTACTACATATCAGAGCAAGTATGCTATCGGACAGCAGGTCTTCATTATGAGGGACAACAAAATTGTTTCGGGTAGAATTGTCCTTATATCTCTTTCAGACTATGAAGATGTCAAAAAGCTGTATGTTGATTATCATTCTAGAGATATAGGTGAAAGAATATACAATATAGTGAGTACAAATTTGTGCCCTACAAGCTATCGAAATTATTATTCTTTCAGTGAGCGCGACCGTATAGAAAGATGTCTCAAAGCAGCACTAAATAATAATTATGTTATCCTAGAGATAGACAGAAACTATGTAAGTAAAAGTCTTGGAGATATATTCTCTTCAAAGGAAGAACTTGTCAAATATTTAATGGAACAATAATTATGAACGTTATAAGAGTGACAGGAAATACAAAGAACAGAATAGATGCCATCTTTACGGGCAGCAAGTATCTGTTCTTCAGCCCAGATTTCGGATTGGTTGCTATTGCAACGAGAATATCAATGGATGAGAACTGCTCTTACTTCAATGTTGAGCTGACAGAACAAATTAAACCTAAGTTGATCTACAAGGTTGTTGAAAAGGAAGAAGCTTCCATTAAACGTATCTGTCAATTCAACTGCATCAATTTAGGAGAAATGCCACAGCATACTCTTCCATACGTGATAGACTTAACATTGGAAAGGAGATAGCTATGGTTGTAAAGGAAATGGTTCAGTACAAAAGAACTGCTGATATGGAAGAACTCTATCTGATGCTCAATAATGATTCTGTAGCCTACGACCTTTGGCACGATGCTGCAGAAAAGTACGCCCTGAAGATGGTAAATGGCGAGGCGGTAATGATGGAGAATGTCGCCCATGTGATGATTGCAAGAATCATCCAGTCATGTGACAGACTGATAAACTGGCGCAGAAAGATGATTACTGATGCCCTGGATATTACCAAAGAGCAGAAGGAGATTGTCGCATGGCAGTGGTTCTATAATAGCATGATGGATTTATATACTTATTATAAAGGTAGGCAAAAGTAAGGTTTAACATAACGGGTAGTAAGGACACCCACTAGTTAGATACCTTATTCTTATCTGGCAGCCGGAAAGACGGCAGCCTACCTTCCAATAAAAATATACAATTATGAAGAATATTTATCATATACATCAGTCTTCCAATTCCTATTGGGATAGCCGTTGGACTGACACAGATTATTATCTTTGCGACAGCGAGGATGAGTATCAGCAGAAATTAGCTGAATATACCGAGAAGCGTAAGCAAATCGAGAAGGAGTTCAAGGAGAACCCAACGGAACTTAGCAAGAGTCGCGCACTATTCTTGCAGCTCAGCAAGGAACAGAAGGTGCATGCCAGCGAATACTACTACGGTCATGAATGGTGCGGTAAGGAGTTCGATGCTTTCGGTTTCTGCTGGAGTGAGAGGTTGGAGAGAAGCACGCATTACAAGTACTTCTTGAAGCCGGGTTCCGTAACAAATGAAAGCGTAAGTTCTGCCGTTGGCAGATTTACAGGATATGGAAGTTAAACTTAATAAGATTGGAGGTGAAACATGTAGAATTAAGTAAAATCATCGTTAATCAATGGTCGGGATTAAATAACAAACAATGTTTGATATTCTTATTTTGCGACAGCTCGGAAAGACGGCACCCGACCTTTAATTTTAAAAATAATATGGAAATAGAAGAATTAATAAAAATAGCAGAGTCTGATTCCTGGACTGTCACCGAAGAGGAATACACGAATGGGAAAGGATTGCTCTTTTCAAGACGTTCACCTGCAGATCAAGACTTCTCGATATCAACCGGACCATTTGAAAGTGCTGAAGAATTGATCAACAGCATCCACCAGCGTTACGTAGAATTTGATGCTGACAGTGAAACATATTTATGGTTAGACAACGAGGGCCATGGAAAGAACGGAGCACCATATCGCATGAGGGATGTGCTGGAAGACATGGAGGCTTGCGAGAAAATGATTTACGACTTATTTATTTGTTATCGGGACGCTTATGAAAAGAAGTGAATTATTTATGGCTTGTGCCAACGAGTATAGTTACAGATGCAATTCCGATTGCGACAACTGTCAGCTATACCTTCGTTACTTAAAAGAAAAGGAGGATTAATCATGGATGAGAACAAAGATATCATCAATGTAAAAAAGTCTAGTATAGAAGCAGACTTCCCTATCGGTCAAAAGCTTTCTATCAATGGCATTAATTGTGTTGTGGCAAAACGAGGGTCTTGTCCAAATTGTATTGTATGTATTCCAAACATTCATCGCGATGACGTCGAGATAACTTGCGAAGATTTAGCTTGCCTTGCACGTGAACGTAAAGATAAAACTAGTGTTCATTTTAAAGTGGTTTAATTATGAAGGTATACCTAATTTATAAAGATGATGCCTGGCATACAAAGGGAAGCGGTGAATTGCTCAGGGTAGCCGATAACCTTCAGAAATGCTACGCAACAGCCGAGGCTAACGGAGCTTCGGAAGAGCAACTTAAAGATTTGCGCAATATCGGGCAGAGCCAATGTAGTGGTAAAAACTATGAGTTTAATATTGAAACATGGGAGGTAACATAATATGAAATATGATGTTTGCATTCAAGAAACTTTGAGTAAGACAATAACCGTAGAGGCAGAATCAAATACGGATGCTTGCTCCATGATTAGAGAAAAGGTTAAGAATGGTGAGATTGTCCTTTCTGCCGACGATTACACCGGTTGTAGAATTATAACGGCACAGAAAGCGTATGGAAGTGAAGACAACGAAGACTGAGTTCAAAGAACTGCTTAGTGTTCTAGAAAAAGCAGCAGCTTTTATTAATGAAAAATCCACAAGGCCCAAAGACTTTGATTTGGCTAGAAGATTAATAAGGTCAAAGGCTTTGCTAGCGAAAAGGAATGGCAGTCTTCAAGGAGAAAGCGGCGATAGTCATTAACGGCATCGTGTACGTAGCGGAACCAATGGATGATTGCGAGGATTGTGCGTTTTGTACGGGCTTGGCACAATGCAGCGTAGATTTCATTTGCATCTCTATGAGAGAAGCTTTCCGTAAGGGATTCAGAAACAAGCCCATCGGTTTCAAAAAATGGAAAGGTTATGAAAGGATCAGAAACATTCAAGAAGGTAATCAAGGCATATCTTGACAAGCGTGCAGCAGAGGATGAATTGTTCGCAAAGGATTACGCCAAGCCTGGCAAGAATATCGATGACTGCTGCGACTTTATTATCTCAGAGGTCAAGAAATCCGGAAGACAGGGGTTTGACGATGATGAGATTTATGGAATTGCAATTCATTATTATAATGAAGAAGAAGTTTCATTCACCAAGAATCAGAATTGCACCATTGTTACAAATCTCTCAGACCAGACCAAGGAGAATCTGGAGAAGAAGGCTGAGGAGGAATTCAAGCAAGCCAAAATCATCGAACTCCAAAAGAAGGAGTCCGCTGAGAAGGAGCGCTTGAAGAAGAAAGCCGAGGCTCAGAGAAAGAAGGATGCAGAGATTGGGCAGTTGAGTTTGTTTGATTTTTAAATATGTGAGTTATGAAGCCAAGAAATAAGACAGAACGTGAAGTTGTAAAACTCTCAGATAGAATACCGGAGTTATCAGACAAGCAACGTGAGTGGGCCATCAAGACTTGCATCTCTGAAGATGATGCCTACAAATACAGTGATAGATTTTCTAGAGGATGCTTCTACCTTGTATGCACATTCAAGGGATGGCAGGTTCTCAGGTACTTCCAGGTAAGAGTGAAGTTCCGGTTCCACAAGATGGTTAAGGAGAAGATTTACTTCAAGGAGTGTATGCAGCAATGGTTGAAAGACGGGGAATATGTTTTTCTTGCCAAGCAGCGAACCAGCGGATATATAGAAGATGCTTTTTCTGCTTTCGGAAAGTTGGAAGTAAGAACGCATACTGTATGGAGTTTCTTGGGTGATCCTCGTGATATTGGATTCGATGGAGTATATTACGCTTCAGTCCAAGGCAAGTATAAATATGCTCTCAGAGACTTCGGGGAAAAGATTCTGTGTGACGAAATCTTCCGTTCCGTCAATGCTAACCCATACAATGAAACTCTCATGAGACGTGATATTGATATGTGGAAGGTGTGTAAGTACCATGAAGCTGTCTTCGACAGAGAAAAAATGTCTGCCGTCAAGATTGTTGTCAGACACGGAAAGGCTTCTTATATTTACGATAGCTTGTGGTGGGATATGCTCGACAGTATTATGTATCTTAAGAAAGATGTACGTAACCCTTCTATAGTTTGCCCGGAGAATCTTCGTGAGGCGCACGACAAGTGGCTAAAGGCAGCAGACAACAAGAAAAAGAAAATGGAGGACAGAATGACTAAGCTGCGTTTGATTGCGGAAGAGAAAATGCAACTCAGATATCTGGAGCAAGCTGCTAAAGCCGAAGAGGAGAATAAGAAAAAGGCAGAAGCAATGGCTAATGTATATGTTGACAGAAGAAAGCAGTTCTTTGACATTGACATAAAGGATGGCGCCATAGACATACAGGTTCTTAAGTCCGTCCAGGAGTTCTTTGAAGAGGGCAAGGAAATGGGGCACTGTGTATTTAGGAACGGTTATTACGATGTGAACAGAAAGCCGAACTGCCTCATACTTTCTGCCAAGGTAAACGGTCAGCGTATGGAGACAATCGAGGTAAACTTAGCCGATGTTACCGTTGTTCAATGCCAGGGCCACGGAAACATCAATTCCGCTTTTCACGATACCATTCTGAAGCTTATCAAAGATAATCTGTGGCAGATAGAATCCAGGCTCCCGAACAGGGCTAGTAGAACGGCGTAATTTTTAGTATTTTTGGCTAAAATTTTCGTTTGATATATTTGCATATATCGAGATTTTTTCGTACCTTTGCGTATGAGAAGAGCCTATTTTGCGGTGTTTTTGACTATCCAAGCCGCATATATGCACAATTTTATGTTAAAATATAGTTAATTTTAGATTTTAAGTATTTAATCATTAAATATTTTATTAAATTTGCAGCGATGGAATACGATTACAGTAAGCTCAGAGAGTTCATCAAGCGTTGTAAGTGGCAATGGGCCACTTCAATGATAGACGTTCCTCATGAGTACATTCACAGAGACAAGTGCGCATTGACAAACGACGAGTTCTATTACTTCGTCAGCGCACAGCGAGACAATGGAGTCCATGAAAGATGGGGAAAGTATAATTTCCCTTACCTTTACATTGACGGTTACAAGTATTGGACGATGGGTGACCCATTCGAGACTACTTGGATTTTGAACAGACAGAAGGTTTTCAACGAGTTCGACTTCCTGGAGTGGCCGGTACCGAGAATCTATTCGAATCAGGAAATGGACGTGATGGCAAAATCTATCATGTTCACGTTCAAGGACAGAAGATTTTTCGAGGCAGGCATCGGAAACGGAGACTTCGTCGCTTTCACCAAGATAAAGCCGGAAATGTATTATGGAGTTGATCCTAGCAAGAAAGCAATCAAGCAGTTCAGGGAGAAGACCTCTGGCTTTTTCCGAAGATGTTCTACTATTTCTTTTGAGGAGGCGATAAAGAAATGGATGTCGGCAGACAGCGTTGTGGTTGCTCTTTTCGGTACCGCTTCCTACTTCATGCCTCAGTATCTCCGCAAACTGGGCGAGAGTGGTTTGGATTATTGCCTTATGTTCTACAAGGATGACTACACCCCTGCAGAGTTCGAGGAAATGCACCATTTCACCTATGACAGAATGCAGTTGAAATCGATGTTCCCGAATTGTAACATATACAATCACAAGAATTTCGTAACCATTTCAAGTAAAAAAATCACCTGGCAACAGGCAACAGTAGAAAATGAATTATTCCCAGTATGATAAAATAGCAAGTAAGTACGACACTTTGTTTCGTGATGAAATGAGTCTCGTTGAGAACCGTGAGGTGGGGCAAATGCTCCCACCTCTCAGCGGTTCAATCCTAGACATCGGATGTGGTACCGGCTTGCTGACAGAGATTGCAAAAATCGACCCACAGGAATATCTAGGAATTGATCCTAGTAAAGGAATGTTGGAGCAGTTCACTAACAAATACCCAGCCTATAAGGATAGGGTTGTATGTGAGCCTTTCGACGGAAAGAGTTTAGATTGCAGGAATTTCGACAATATCGTAGCATTGTTCGGTTCCCCATCTTATCTTTCCCGTTATGCCGTTCTGGCAATATCGCAGTGCAAGGCTCGCAAGTTCTTGATGTTCTACAAGGAGAAATATCATCCGGTCACTTATGAGAAGTGTGATGTGGAGTTCAGACATTTTTTCTATTCAAAGAAGGTCTTGTGCAGTCTTTTTGGTGAAGAAAACGTATCAGAGTATCACAATTATTTAATAGTAAATTGCGTATGACATCACAGAAAGGTTTGCGTTATGATGGCAGTATTGACAAATACCCCATCACAGAAGGCGAGATTTACAGTTTAGGCAATGGTAGCAAGATTACCATTGCCGATATTACTTTGGGGCTTCCGGAGTTTTCAAAGAATGCCGATTGCGTATTCATCGACCCAGCAGGAAGTAAAGGTGTCCTCAAAGCGTATTATACCAAGGCGGAGAAGCAATGCCCGGTTGATATTTTTGACGAGTTCGTTGCCCACATCAAGAGGTGCATCGAGCAGATTAATCCGGACAGACTATTCGTCGAGTGCTTCTACAGAAATAAGAAACAGTTGGTTCCTATGGTAGAATCGCTGTTCCCTCATGTAAAAATCTACGAGAACACCTATTATCATAAGCCAGATTGCAAGTGCTGGATTATCCAAGGCACCAAGCAGGCAGAAGACTGGGGACTCCAGGGAATGGATGAATGGGATGCGGTGTTCAAGATTTGTAAGGATGTTCCGTTCAGCTCTATCACAGACTTCTTCATGGGTCAAGGACTTGTTGCCCAAGCAGCCTATGCCGCAGGTAAGGTTTTCTATGGTAGCGATATGAACAGAAACCGTTTGGCTGTAGCCATAAGCAAGGTAGCCAAGCGAGGTGGAGAATGGACAGTAACTAAATAATTACGCATATGATTAAACTCTCTCAGATTATCATCCTCAACGTTCCGAAGCGAGAACGTGAGGGCAAATACCTTAAGAAGTTGATAGAGACCAGCACGAAGCCTTATGGTATTCCTGTCAGTATCTCTATGGACCGAGGTAAGGGTCTTTGGGACAATTATTCCCAAGCGTTGACGCAAGAGGTAGCGGAAGGAACCCATCGCATGATTATCCACGATGACATTACCTTTGACCGCAACATTCTTGCCAAGATTTTACATATTCTCTCTTTTGCTCCCGAAAACAACGTTATCAGTTTCTACAATCCAACAAATGGTGACTATACTAATTGTTACGAAAAGGGCAAGCACGTTATTTCTACAAAGACTAACTTCTGGCTGCAGGCTAGCGTATATCCAAATGACCTAGCCAAGGACTTTGTTGAAACTTCAAACAAGATGACGGATGATCAGACACGTTATGATGATTCGCGCCTTAAGGCATACCTTCAGGCAAAGGGTATCGACCTTTACGCTATCGTTCCCGGTCTGGTTCAGCATTTCGGTGCATACAGAAGCACGTTCAACAATCCAGGCGCCGTAGGTGGCATTCCTCGAAACAGCAAGACCTACGACAACCAGTTTGATGTAGAGTCTGTAGATTGGGAGAGTGAGTTCAAGAATCCTTATTTGGCTAAGTCAAGCAAGGATTGGGTTAAGGAAATCGTAAACAAGGAATTTCTCGATGAATACAAAAAACTCTAAGGAAAATCTAGCCTTGAAATTGGCGAAGGACAATATCGAGGTTGAGCAGGTGAAGCCGCTGCATATTGAATATGTTAAGGTTGATGACATTTATCCGAATGACTATAACCCTAACACGCATGATGCAGACAGCTTCGACCTTCTCATCAAATCGTTGCTCTATTTCGGATTTACTCAGCCTATCGTTGTCAACCGCTCGACGATGCAGATTGTGGACGGAGAGAACAGATACCGCGCCGCCTGCGTCATCGGATATGAGATGGTTCCTGTATGCTTTGTTGATTTCGACGAAGAGAAGTTGAGATATGCAACAATCATGCACAATGCCGCTCGCGGCCACAACAATAATGAAATGATGGGTAGGCTTAAGAATTACCTTGACACCCATTTCAGTAATTCCAGCGACAAGGTATTATTAAACAATAGAAAGAAATGATATTTTACAGTGACAAAAACGTTTATGAGGCAGCTCTTGAAAGATTCAGATACATCTTTCGGGAGTTTTATGGTAAGCGTAAGATTGTCGTGACGATGTCGGGAGGAAAGGACTCTACCGTGGTTCTCAACCTTGCGCATGAGGTTATGAAGGAGATGGGGATTGAAAAGATTCCCGTCCTCTTCCTAGACCAAGAGGCAGAGACTCCAATGACTATCGAGTACATACGATACATCATGCACTTGCCGTGGGTTGAGCCATATTGGATTCAGTCATACTTCCAGGAATGGAATGCCTCAAAGGGAGAATGGTTCAATGTATGGGGGCCTGGAGAAAAATGGATTCGTGAGAAGGAACCAGACTCTTATGGAGATTTGGAAATCCCACACAATCAGTATTTCTCCAAAACCCTTGATCAGGTACACAGAATGCTCTTCGGCAAAGACTACCTAACTTTGGGCGGTGTCCGTATCGAGGAATCGCCGGCACGTTTGTCGGGTCTTACTAGAGGCGAGTGCCTTCCAGGTATTACGTGGGGAGGTGGTGGCGGATATTATAAAGACGGCACACCGAGAAGTCTGGTGCTCTACCCTATTTGGGATTGGAAGGTTTATGATGTATGGTATTACATCTTCAGCAACAAGCTTCCGTACTGCAAGCTCTATAACTATCAGTTCACGCAGAAGCCACTCAGAGCATGCCGAGTTAGTTCTCTCATTCATGAGCAGGCTATCCACGACTTAGGTTTCATCAAGGAAGTGGATCCATGGTTCTACGACAAGCTGGTGCGAAGAGTGGCAAACGTCAATACATCTGTACACGTCTTTAACGAAGTGGCAACATACTGCTACAACTTGCCACCTTATTTCAAGGATTGGGATGAATATGTTGATTATCTCGCAGACAATCTTTGTGAAGACAAGAAGAATGCGGAGACTATCAAGAAAGGCTACCGTTCCGCCAAGAAGAGAAATGTAGCTAAAGCCGGTCATTGCCAGGAGTGCATTGATTACGTAATACATCAGATTGGTTATACCAGCGCTGTCTGCGTCATTGCGGAAGATTTCGGAATGAAGCGCATTCAGAGCGTAGAGCGTTCTTTGCGTCAGTATTTGAGCGACAATTATGTTAAAATAGAAAAAGCTAATAAGGAATATGAATCTTCAAGAGAACATCAAGAAGGAGTTTGATGCTGCCAAGGATAAGGTGCAGTTTTTGAACGACCTCAGAAAGTATATCAGTTCCTTATCTCCGGAGAAAGTCAACCCTGTAGATTGCGTGCTTTGGGTTGACAAGGATATGGTTGTAGCAAACAACTACAACCCTAACCATGTGGCAGATAAGGAAATGCGTCTTCTCTATACATCCGTGAGGGAAGACGGTTACACAATGCCTATCGTTACCATTTGGGACGAGAAGCTGCAGAAGTATGTAATCATCGACGGTTTCCACAGAAACCTCGTTATCCGCAAGTTTGCGGACATCAATGAGCGATGTGGCGGAAAGCTGCCGATTGTAGTCCTAGACAAGGACATCGACCAGCGTATGGCATCAACCGTAAGACACAATCGTGCCCGTGGAAGTCACTCTGTCGATGGAATGGTAAACATAGTTTTCAATATGCTCAGAGATGGTGTGTCTGAGCGTGAGATTTGCGAAAAGGTAGGTCTGGAGCAGAAAGAACTTGTAAAGCTTAAGTATGTAACCGGTTTCGCCAAGATTTTCAAGAATTATAAGTATAATGCGGCTATCGAAAAGGTTGTCGACGAGAGACGCGTAGCAAGAGAGACAGCCAAGAAGAAGGAGGATAAGAAATGAAAGTAAAGTCAGTTAAGCTCAGTGAAATCTTTCCTTACTATGACAACCCTCGTGACAACACGAATGCGGTTGAGCCTACCAAGGAGAGTATCAAGCGTTTTGGATTCGTTAAGCCTATCCTCGTTGATAAGGCAGGTGTAATCATTGCCGGTCACACAAGATACGTGGCCGCTTACCAGTTGGGTATGGAGTTCGTTCCTGTCGTTTACTCGGATATGGACGACGAAATGGCAAAGAAGTACCGCATCCTCGATAACAAGCTGGCAGAGAAGTCTTCTTTTGATGAAGACCAGCTTTTGGAGGAATTGCGCAACATGGAGGTTCCTACAGATATGCAGGCATTCTTCTTTGAGGACATCAATCAGATGCTCAACTTCTCCCTCGATAGTATCAATCAGCAGGCAGAAGAGTATGGTGGCTTCCAGGATGACTATTCTCAGGTGGAAGAGGAGAACTTCGAGGCTCCATCCAATGAAGAGGCTGGCGAAAGCGAGGAAGCTTCTTCAGATGATGAGGAGGAAGACCCTGCCAAGGATTTGTTCGTTCTCAAAGAACGCGAGGACGGTTCACATTATATGAAGGTCGTTTGCCCATATTGCGGAAATATGGAAACAATAGAAATTGAGGATTAACAGGTATGGAAGAGATTAAGATTAATGACAAGGTAATTGAGTTACCTATTGACAGTATCGTGCCTCATGACGGTTCGCACAAGACCGACGAGACGGCAGTACAGGCAATCATGCAGTCCATCAAGGATTTCGGCATCACTCAGCCTATTTCCGTTGACAAGAACAACGTGATTGTAACCGGTAACGGTGTGTATAAGGCTGCTAAGGCATTGGGAATGGATAAGGTTCCCTGCATCCGTGTTGACTATCTGACTGATGAGCAGATTAAGCAGTATAGAATCGCTGATGACAAGACGTCCGAGTTTGCCACTTGGAACGAGAAGAAGCTTCGCAAGGAGCTCTCCTATCTCGGTGATCCTAACAGCATTCAGTTTGCTTTCGATGAGAGCATTGCCGGTATGCTTGGACTCAACGCTAAGCCAAAGGAACAGAAGCCTGCGGCCGCACCTTCAAAGGCTGAGACTAACCATACGGCTAAGAAGGTCGTAACGGAAGCCCAGAAGGACCAGAAGTTCAAGGAGGAAATGAAGGGCGTTGAGGAGAATATCCAGGTCAAGCCTTCAGAGTATTATGAGTATAATTGTTCCGCTTGCGGTAAACTAGTAAAAGTTAAGAAGCCATGACAGATGAATCATCACAGCCGAAAGTAAAGTCTTTCGTACATAGAATCCCCAATCCTGTTGGAAGACCATACAAGATTAAGTCTTCTCAGGAATTATGGGATAAGTTTGTAGCTTACTGTGATGATGTTGAAAATGACCCTTGGCAGCAAAAGACTGGTAGCAACTCCATTGCAGGCGGCAGCGGCAAATCCACAAATTCCATGAGACAAGAGGTAAGGGTTTTCAGAAGAGCCTATACTCTTGTCGGATTTTGTGCTTTCTGTGGCATCGTTCAGAAATGGGCGGATTTCAAGAGAGGTAATCTTAAGAGACCAGGTTTTGAACAGGTGATAACACAGATTGAGAATGTCGTGATGGCCCAGCAGATTGATGGTGCCATGCTTCATCAGTTTGATTCCAGCATTGTTGCAAGGCTCAACGGATTGGCAGATAAGCATATTCAAGAAGTAACCGGCAAGGATGGCGAGGACTTCAAGTTCCCTAAGCTGTCCTTGGATGATATTAAAGAATTACAGAAGATAAATGGACTTTGAGAAACAACGTTTTCTTCATAAGCAGTTAGTGGCATCGTCCCTGCTGCAATTCACTACTAAGATGTTCGCCTATACTGCTCGACGTGAGTATGTAATAGGCGAACATCACAGGATTATATGTGATGCGCTCATGGATGTGATAAGGGGAAAGACGAATAAGTTGATTATCAATATCAGCCCTCGTTACGGAAAGACCCTCTTGTGTTCACAGATGTTTATCGCATATGGTCTTGCGTTGAACCCTGCTTCAAAGTTTCTTCATATATCTTATTCCGGAAGTCTCGTCCAGGATAACTCAATGGCAGTCAAGGACACGATAACTTCCACATATTTTCAAACACTATTCCCGAATGTCAAAATCAGAAAGAACGATAACACCAGATCAAAATGGAGCACAACGGCAGGTGGTGGTGAGTATGCTACATCTACCTTGGGTCAGATCACAGGTTTTGGTGCAGGTCAGCCAGACTGGACCGAAGAAGACATAAAGAACATGGATAAGTTTATGGCTACGTTCAACCCCGGTCACTTTTCGGGAGCCATAGTTATCGATGACCCTTTACGACCGGACGATGCTTTGTCCGATAACGTCAGAGAGTCTATCAACAGACGTTTCGAGACAACCATCCGTAACCGTGTAAACTCACGTCATACGCCAATTATCATCGTCATGCAGAGGTTGCACGAGCACGACTTGTGCGGTTACCTTCAAGAGATTGAGCCGAATGAGTGGAAGGTTGTTTCCCTCCCGGTAATACAGACAGACGAGGACGGAAAGGAGCGAGCCTTGTGGCCGTGGAAGCATACGCTGGAGGAGCTGTATAAAATCAAGCACGCCAGCGAGTTCGTATTCGAGACACAGTACATGCAGAACCCTACCCCTATGGAAGGTCTTATGTACCATGCCTTCAGAACATACGATGAGCTGCCGGACAGAAGGTATGCAAGAATGATTGGCAACTACACCGACTCGGCAGATACCGGTTTCGACTTCCTTTGCTCTATATGCTTCGATGCACACGATGACGGCTACTATGTTACCGATGTTCTATATACCAAGCGACCGATGGAATACACGGAACCAGCGCAAGCCAATATGGTTAAGCGCAATCAGACAGACGTGTGTTTCGTTGAAAGTAACAATGGTGGCCGCTCTTATGCCCGCAATGTCGAGCGCATAACAAGGGAACACGGAAACAGAATCACCCAGTTCGTAACGTTCACGCAATCGAAGAACAAACAGATTAGAATCTTCACTCGCTCCAGCGAGGTAAACAATAAACTAGTCTTCCCTTCTAATTGGGAACAGTTGTGGCCGGAGTTCGCCCACGATATGAAATCCTACAGAAAGGAAGGATATAACGCCCACGATGATGCACCGGACGCTTGTACTGGCATTATAGAGAAGTGCGAGGAGTGGCTTAACAATGCTACCGATGCACAGCTCAGACGTGGCGGTTTCTTGTAATTTCTTTTTTAAACCATGTTAGCTAGGCGTTTGCTCGTGAGAGTAAGCGCCTTAACTATTTGATTACCAGCGTATTACAATTTAGTATTTTTAACTAAAATAATCATTAGTATATTTGCATATATCAGAAAATTTTCGTACCTTTGCATATAGATAAAAGGTAGTAGTTTTGACTATTCAGAGCCTACCTTATAAGTTGAACCAATTAAAATTATAAAGATTATGAACGGTCTTTTTGAAACAAAGCTTCTCAAATACAAGAAGCACATCATTCAGGTTTTTGAGGATATGTTCGGTCAGAGATACGTCTATATCGACGGTCAGACACAGACTTATTCTATTAATAATGCAAAGAGAATGATTAGCCTATGTTGTCAACAGTAATATTCACGGATGGCGCCCAGAAGAATGTGGAGCCATCCAACGGAACGGATTTCTCATTGGAGGAGTTGAGAGGATTTGTTGGTGGACACATCGAGTTGGTCCGACTCAGCAAGTCGCAGGTAATGGTAGTTAATGAGGAAGGCAAGGTTTACGACCTTCCTCAGAACGAGAACGCCACGATGCTTGTGAACATAGCAGGCATCAGAGACGTAATAGTAGGTAATGTATTAGTTTGTGACATCAATAAAATCAAGTAATATGGATAAGAACGATTTGATGAAGTACCTTGTAGAAGAGGCAGAGTGTAGTGAGAGTGAAGTAGCTGAAATGACTAACACGGAGTTGCTGGATCATTGGCTGCAGTACAACGGGATTTGCGGTTTCACAGAGGACATCAAGGATGTTATTGAAGCTGCTTTTGATGTAGATTTGGAGGACTAGCCATGTACAAAGAGAATATAGGAACAGACAGATATGGGCGCACGATGTGCCTATATCACTCCTGCAACACGGTCTATTGCGACCACGTCAAGAACGATAAGGTTGTCAGGACAAGTCAGATTAAGGTAGATAATGATATCATCTTAATGTTCAGTGCTTCGCATACGAGCGGAGCCTACATTTACGATGAGATTCACAGAAGATACGGGAAATGGCTATGAAAAAAATTATCACCATTGAAGTAGAAAGCTCTAGTGTAGAGTGCTACAGTAGCTTCTATACGGACCTGGAGTCTTTCGTCACACACAGAGTGAATGGTACTCCATTGAGAATTAAAATAACCTCAGATATTAAGTAGCGTATGAAACCAATGTTAGCAACAAGATATTATCCGTCACAGACGAAGTTTCCTTGCTTCGTCCAGCCTAAGTATGACGGAGTTCGCTGCATCCTTCATGAAGGAGAAGGTGGCGAGGTTCACCTCACATCGAGAGGTGGTAAGGAATATGATGTTCCTCAGATTAAGGCTTGGGGAGAGAAACACCGCGGTATGCTTCCTTTGGATGGGGAGATATACAACCACCAGGAATTGACCTTCCAGCAGATATGCTCTGCTGTCAAGTGCCGTTCTTCTATGACTGACAAGCTACGTATGGTTATCTACGATGCACAGATTCCGGGAAGCTTTTCTGCCAGATGGAAAGTTCTGCAGGAGGAGTTTGCTTCCATTGATCCAAATGGACCGGTGTACCTTACGCAGACTTTCGTTGCCCATTCAGAGAAGGACATCAAGCGATGGCACAAGATATTCGTTTCCACCGGTTACGAGGGTGCCATTATCAGAAATGCAGATGGAACCTATACCGAGGGCAGAAGCAATGATCTTATGAAGCTGAAATCGTTCGACACGACGGAGTTCAAGGTGGTCGATGTTTTGGAAGCGGAGGGCAATGATGCAGGTACCGCGATATTCAAACTGAAGTGTGGAGAGTACGAGTTCTGTGCCCGTCCGATAGGTTCAAGGTCACTCAGAGCCCAATATTTAGCCGATAAGGACGAGTTGATAGGTATGGCGGCGACTGTTCAGCATCAAGGTTATTCTGACGCTGGAGTGCCGAGATTCCCAGTATTGTTGAACATTAGGGATTACGAATAATGGCAGCATTAAATATTAACGAGTATTACGGCTGCTTCTCTTGCGAGGCTGCTGACGAGCACGGAAATGGTTGCAGGCACGGTCTGCTGTTCCCGGTACTGCTTGTGATGGGAAACAAGAGAAGCTGCCCAAACTATAAATTCAAGAAGAAATAACTATGGAGTTAGAGGTTAAGCTAAAAAGAAAGTATGAGTCTAAGACAGAAACTTTCGTCCTGATTAATTACAAAAGAGACTTGCGAAGATGTGTCAACATAACTTATCCAAGAGATTGGGATTGTGAAAAGCTTGATGTGTTCATTCAGAACTTTCACGACGTGAACGTTAGAAAGCCTTTATATGTGTCGGAATGGAGTTCTTTGCTTATGAAAAACAGACTGGAGGAAATTAAGAAACTAGGCTATCGTGTTATTGCTATAAATCAGTTACATGGCTACATAGTAAGAAAGGATGGAAAGTTTCTATCCTATCAGCTTGCAAAATATACATCAGAGGGAGGAATAAGTCTCACATATCAATACGTGCCATCTCGAACACATGGAAGTGGTGCTATACAAGGTGGTGAGAGTGGCTATAATTTTGGATTCACCGAGTTTAGTAAAGAAATGCTGAACGATATGATGGACCACCCGAAGCTTTACGGTAAGGTCGAGCACTACAAAGACTTCAATGAGTACCGCCAGCTGAATGCAGGGCGAGAAAAGTCACTCAAAAAAATAATCTGATTTTTTTTTGGTTCAACACAATAAAGTACTATATGATGCGTTATTAATCTGATAGACGGATTATTAACTAAAGCTTAGCTACCGGCATGACGGGCGCATCATATGGGAAATAGAAAATTTGTTCCACAGGTAGGAAACCATCTTGGAACTATCTCGAACATTTTAGCTGTTGTTTCATTTATAGCCATAATAGTTTCAATTATAACTTGGATAAACGCCTTGAATACTTCTGGCGGTTATGGATATGAAAGTTCAAGTATTAGTGGTATACAAGCATTTAGCTACGTTATTGACTCATTGCTTTGCTTGGTAGGTTCTTTTGTTCTCAGAGGATTCTCGTTTATCGTGAAAGCAGCTGTACGCTATCTTGATGAGAAAGGTGAGTTTGATGAAAAGTAGAATGTAATTGCTATGTCATCAAAGCTTATAGTAGATCAAAAGAACGTAAAGTATCTTTTTCAAGATAAAAAAGCTACGTTCTTGATTCCTGATTATCAGCGTCCGTATGCTTGGGGAGAAGACGAATGTAAGGTCTTATGGGAAGACTTATTTTCCTTTTCATTCCCGAATAACAACTGCGACAGCTTCGATTCTTCAGAGAGTTACTTTCTCGGTCCTATAGTAACATTCCGTAATGACGAAGGGAAACTTGAAATCATTGACGGTCAGCAGCGTCTTACGACCTTGCTTCTCTTACTGCGAGCTTTCTACAATCGCCTGGAACACATGAAAGACAATCGTTCAATCAAGATGCGAGAGGATATAGAAAAGTGCATTTGGAGAGCAAACGAGTTCGGAGAATATGATCCAAACGACTTGAAGATAAATTCGGAGGTTGCAACTGATAACGACAAGGAAGAGTTTATGGATATACTCCGGAAAGGAACATCAGAAGGAAAAAGTCGGTATGCGACCAACTTCAGATACTTTCAAGACAAGATAGGAAAATTCATTGAAGAATACCCTTCTTTCTTTGCATTATATCCAGCTCGCATTCTCAATAACTGTGTGCTACTTCCAATAGAGGCAGAATCGCAAGATACTGCTCTTAGGATATTCTCGACGCTTAATGATAGAGGTAAGCCATTGTCTGACTCAGACATCTTCAAGGCACAGCTCTATAAGTTCTACTCATCCATCGGAAAGAAGGAAGAGTTTATCACTACATGGAAAGAGCTTGACGAACTCGTTACCAAAATATTCCACCCATATCGTGGAACACCTTTGGATGAGTTGTTTACACGCTATATGTACTACGAGAGGGCATTGCTGACTAATCGTAGTTCTATGACAGAAGGACTTCGTAAGTTCTATGAGAAAGATGGATATGTCCTACTTCGACGAGAGCAGACTTTAGAGAATCTTGTCTTGCTAGCCGACTTCTGGAAAGATGTATATTCTCAGAACGAAGACCGTTTTTCCGTGGATGTACTAAAGCGCTTGTTTGTATTGAATTATGCGCCTAACAGCTTATGGACTTATATTGTATCGGTATATTTCATGCACTATAAGAATGCTGAGAATATGCTAGACAACGAGAAGTTCTATCTGTTCTTGAATCGTTTGATAGGCTTTATCTGGGCATACGCTATCAGTAACCCAGGAATAACGGCCTTGCGAGCACCAGTATTCAATGAGATGGTGAATATCATAGAGAACAAAGAGATTGCTTTCGAGAACTATCTATTCCAAGAGGAATTGTTCCGTTCGCAATTCACCAACTTCAGTTTTTCAAACACTCGTGCGATTACGAAGTCGATGATTGTGTGGTGGGCATTCTCTTTCGATAGTCAGGAATTGCTTCCTCTTGACGCAATATATGATATTGAACACATCTTCCCAAGGAACAGACAAGTCAAGGAAGGTGGATTGTCGAGTGACGAGGTTCTTGAAATGTTGGGAAACAAATCGGTATTGGAGCGAAGAGTTAATATTCGGGCATCCGATTACAGATTTGCTGACAAGATTAAGTATTATAATGGTGAGTTCAAATCCACAGGTGAGAGGATTGGAACTAAGATACACGAATTACGAATGCTGTCACAGACGTTGACAGATTTTACAGAAACGGATATTAGAGAGCGCACGTCAAGAATGCTTGATAAGTTTATCGCTTATCTCAAATCTAACTCTCTGATTTCCAACAGACAGAACTTGTAATTCAAACCTGGGATTTAATCTTAGTCTTCGAGACTTACAAGGTATCAAATAAACCAGCGAGGGCTTGAATCAATTAAATTTCGAAAAAGATTTGGATTTTCCAAAATAAAATATTACCTTTGCAGCGGTAAAGGAGAAAGATAAATAGGGATTGGATAGACCTCTCACACGTCGGTCTTCGGATGCAGACTTCGGGAGGGTTTCCAATCCCTTGTTTTTTAGTTTAGTAATCTCATAGTATAAAGGATATTTTCACTTGTAAGTTTAACCTTACATTCTATTCGTTTTCCTTGATAAGTAGCATGGAATACTTTGAACTGAAAATCATGATGGTTACCTTCCTCAATCCTGTCAAATGTTGCTGTAGGAAACCATTCGTTTACATCGGCTGCAATTTGTATTGTTTCGCTAAGTCTTCTATTTCTAATATTCTTTGCCATCGTTTCAGAAAAGAAATTTCGTCCTACCACAAATTCCTCATTATTATTATTGAGATAAAGCCTTCTAGCCGTTTGACCGTCTGGTAGCTCTACCTCTCTAAATTTTGTTTGCATTGTCTCATTAATGAATTCTCGAAGTCTTGCCCTCACCTCTGGTGAGTTCTGTGCAGCTATTTGAACTTGCCTTTGTGACCTTTCAGAGCGAGCGTATTGGGTGATATAGGATGATTGCTTCACCTTATCTTTATTATCATTTACCCAATTTGTGAAGTTCTTAGGCATAGCATTGCTTGGTTGTTTACCGCTCCAATACTCCTTTTCACTCATTATTACCGGGATGGCATAGCACATACAATTCACGTGCCAACCAACCCAAGGAAAATAACTCGGATAGACACCTGCAAGCAAATCACACATATCGTGCTTATGACTTGGGTTGTTGGTTGTCTTTATCTCCTTGCCTTTAATGTAGTCCATCCTAGCCCATCTTTCCTGCTCGGCAGAACGGTAGGCCATGTTTATCTCGTTACGTGCCAGACGCACGCTTCTGTACTCGCAGTTCTGAATAGTTATGGCTTTTCCATATTTCTTCTTATAGGCTTTGGCAAGTGATGGATAATCATTAAGGTATTTGCTGACCTTCTTGCTGAGTTTAACAGCACTCATACCCTTCTCTATGCCGACAGACAGAGATTTCTCCAGAGCCTCCTTAACATCAGCTCTCTGGTTCCATATTCTTTCTGAAAGACCTAGACCTTTAATCTTTCTCTCCATGAAAGCCTTCTTTGCCGCGTTGTTGTGCTCAAAGTAAGCTTTCTGCTTTGCGTCCGCTATCTTCTTAGTAAAGGTGCCGATTACCCTTTTGGCAAGTAGGTCCTGCAGTGTGTTACTATTCTTCCATTCGTCCGATATGCCATTATAGACCAATGCCTGCATATTGTTTGAATAGTAATCCAACAAGGCGTTCACCTTCTTTTCTGTTCTAGGGTAATCATCAAAAGAGAACTCGCCATCCCCATCGAAGTCGGTGGAGGTGGCGATTTTAGCGGACTCCTTGGCAAGAGTCTCATAGATGGAAATTATTTTCCTGGTATAAGCGTTCAGTCTCTTGCCAAGGTCTTTATATGCCTTTTTCTGATTAGGCAGTTTTGGCTTTTTCATACAATTTCATTTTAAAGTGTTTGCAGCAATCCCAGTTGAGAAGAACGCTCCATTCTTGATATGGGCATTTGGCTAGGATAGGCTGACCTTTAAGGCTCATACTATGGAAGTCAGTAGCATGAGCACATTCACGGCAAAAGTGCAGTTTCTCTTCTTCCTTCTTCTTTCTCATATCTATTCCTCCGAGAATAAGTTAGGCATAGAAGCTGCTGTTCTTGTGGCCTCTACTTCCTCTTCTCCTTGAATCTCGTTGAAAGTCTTGTCAGGATCATCGGAAAGACCGGCACGCTGGATAGATTCCTTCTGGCTGACGAGAGGCTTGTTGCCGTTAGCCTTAAGCCACTTGTCAATCTGAGTATTCTCATCCTCCTGGATGAATGGAGTGATGATGTGCTCTACAGTAATCTCATCCATTCTATCTGCCCACTTCGTGTTCATCTTGGAAAGGAACGCCTTTATGACGTTGGCCTCTCTCTCGAAGCCTTCAATCCAGGCACCAGTCTCCTCTCCTATCTTAAGATGGGCATCCATGAGGAGTGTCTTTCTTGAATCATAGCCGATATTGCCAAGGCTCTTCATATTCTCGAAACTGATGTCCGGCATCTGAGACTGCATGAAGAAAAGCTTGACGAGAGTGTCAACGTGATACTTAAGAGCCTCGATAGCCTGCTGCCAAGACACGTAGCTAACATCGCCGTCTTCGCTGACTCTATACACCCTCTTGCTCTCTCCCTTTCGCTCCATTCCAACGATGGCACCGGCAATCTTCAAGACAGGAGCGGAATTGTATGCCACAACATCGCTGTTTCGGGAAATGGTGTACTCGATATTCTCACGGATAGGTTTCAATCCTTCCCAGCATGGCTTGTGCCGGTACCAGAAAACGGCTGGAATCTTGTCGATAGAAATCTCATTATCATCCACCAAATTCCATCCGGACTCTTCGTCGTCTGAAGACAGGTCCCACTTGTAATGATGGTCTGCGGTATAGGTCTCGAAGAAGGTGTGCTCTGTGTCAGTAACCTTACGCTTATACTCGAATGACAGAGCAAGCAAGTCGTCATACTCATCAAAGTAAGGATAGATGTCAACTCCGTCCATTGGAGAGAATGTCTTGCATTTCAGTTTGTACTGACTGTCGAACCCGTAGAGCTTGTTAGGCTTCTTCTGCGTGTACCAAAGTGTGAACATCTGACAAGAGGCGTAATAGCACTTTGCTCTGTGCATGTTCACGGCATCAATGTGTGCACAGGTGTAGATTTTCTCGATTGCACGCACAATCGTCTTCAGTTCCTCGTCAGCCTGATCATACGTATATACACGCTTGACCGGTATAGCCATTGTGAACTCAGAGATTCTTCGTGTAAGAAGCTTCTCCAATCCGATAGGCAATCTAGCTGCTTTTTCTACAATTCCGTCATCAAGCGTTCTGTCCTGTCTGCCTACGTGGTCGTTTACGATTTCATGGAGCATAGGCTCATACTCAGATAACAGGGTACTCCAAAGTGGAATATCCAACACGCGTTGTTTCAGCTCTCCTATGATGCTGCCAACGTCATTTCTTTTAAAAAGTTCATTAAAATCTATCATAATCTTCGAAGTTTTGATTTGGCAAAATTACGGATATATTCGCATATATTTAATGGTTTTAGTATTTTTAACTAAAATAATCGTTAGTATATTTGCATATATCAGAAAATTTTCGTACCTTTGCATATAGATAAAAGGTAGTACTTTTGACTATTCGGAGCCTACCTTGCAAGTTGAACCAATTAAAATTATAAAGATTATGAATAATTCAGTCGAGACAAAGAAGGAAGAGGTTAGAAAGAACATTAAGAATGCGTTCGAGTCAGCCACAAAGAAAATCAGAGACATTATTTCTGTTTGTCCTGATTGGGAGGTAGAGGGTATTGACGTAGGCTACAAGTCACTTATCGCTCATTTGGATTTGAAAGGAGTAGGAAGAGACATGATGGTGATTCGCTACCAAGCAAAGGTAGGTAACTTCCAGGAAGAGTCATTTAACACCAATGTAGCAAGCTTCGGCAGCTTTGATCTTCTGGAAACAAACGAAAACCTTAAGTACTATACAGCAGTTGGCGACATCCTCAATCATAAAGACATGCTTTCGCTTTTGAAAGAGACAATGTTATTCTTTGCAAATAAGATTGCAGAGCTACGTAAGGAGTACGATAAGTTAGACAAGGAGGATTAGTTATGACAAAGCAAGAAGAAATCGATATTCTACAGTCCTTGAAGGGCGATACCTATTTTGCTCAGTTCTTCGGTAGCAAGGACATTGACCAGATGTGTCAGAACATCAATAACGACTTCGCCATTGAGGGAGGATGCGGATTTAGTCAGAAAGCAGAAGCTTTAGAGCGAATCAACGCAGACCTTAAAAAGGAGATTCAACAGAAAATCTATGATTTAGGAATGGAACTTATCAAGGACTTAGATAAGGGATTTGATGAGGATGCCATCTATCAGTTGGTTAAAGGCGAGGTCGGAGTAGATGCCATTATCAAGTTCAAGCGTAAGAACGATTTGGAGCTTACGGATAAGGAGATAGATTATTTGGTATCTAAACTTCCATGATTATGAAGCATATATGTAGTAATTGCATAGCTTCCGAGATATGCTATAGTGAAGGCAAGAAGCCTAATGACACTTGCCTTCACTGGGAATGGAGATATTCCGGTTTATGGTTTAATAAATAAAAGCAAGACAATGGGAAAAGAGAAAGTTACAGTAAACGATTTGAAGGTTACACTCTCAGAGCTTGGTGTAACATCAGGCTTGAAGCAGGAAAAGATTATTCAACGCCTGCAGGTCAATGGCTGCTTGATTGCAATGGTAACAGATGTGTTGGATCAGCTCATCAAGGATGAACAGGGCATGTTTAGGATGTTAAGCGTTCAGTACAAGCAAGAGCAGAAGATGCACTACACTCAGATGCAGGATGCAGCCAAAAAGTACTACTTCCATTTGAAACCCTTTAATAAGAGTTTCTTCGGTGACGAGAATATTTGCGCCAACCTGGAGGATAACGCAAATGATATCTATGAAATCATCAAGCTTCTTGCGGACCACACTAACGACCACAAGGATATGGAAGTGATTAAGAGAAACCTCAGAAAAAGAAAGTTGAACCATCATATTTTCGATTAAGATTATGGCAGATTATAAAGTTGAAGTAGATTTATCGGACTTGTTCGATGATATGACCAGCAGCGAACAGGAGAGCTTTTTAGTTGATAAGTTCTGCTCATTACCACTAGGCTCGATGGAAGAAGTAGTTGGCGAAATGCTGGATAACCTTAATGGCGATCAGACAGCTAAAGTTATTGAAGACGCTTTTGACAACTTGAATGAGCAAGCACAGGAGCACGTAATCAACTATGTGAACAAATAAGGCTATGATGTCGGATAAACAATATAGAGTTGCTCGCAAGGGTGTTGTCGAGCAACTTAAATTAGCTCAGAGACTTCATTGCAAGCACATGGAGCAGAAGTATAAAGAGGCTTTGGAGAAGTTAGAGAAACGCTTCTTGAAGCCGGATGCGGTGGGCTGCTTCGATTTGGGCGCAAGGGTATCAAATAGTTATTATCATCTTTAAATGGTTAAGATTATGGCTACAGCAAATTTTGAAATTGGAAATAAAGAGTTTGAGGTACGTTTCATACGAGAATCAGGTTATCCTCCAACAAAGAATGAACGTGGTTCTTCATTGGTTGAGTATGATGTAACTACATACAAAGATAATCAGCCAATGATAAAGAAGTTCAATCAAAAGAGGCGTGTTTATTTTGACCTTGAAGGTAATGTTTATAAGGATAAGCAGAGCAACAAGGTATGGTTCAATCTATATAAAGCAAGCTAATGGTTATGGGAACAAAAGTAGAAGTAAGAACAATTCCTTTGCATGGATTGTTTATTCATCGCAAGCAGGTTTGGCGTTCACTTGGTAAGCTGAGAGCAGAAAGCCATTCTACGACAGCGCAAAAGGTGTTTATGAATGAGCATGATACCGAGGTATCAACTGAGAATGCTGATTTCATTGATGGCTTGAAAGTCACTCCTTATGATGGTGAGCTGCCCAAAATATCAAAAAACGTTGGTAGTATGAGTTACTACCAGTATTGTTTAACGCAAAAATTGGTTTAGTTATGACAATCATTATTAAAGGTGACAATGACTATGACTATGATAGCATTCCACATTTGAAACTCGCTGGCAACCCTCCTAGTGGCATGGAAAGCCGTAGAACTAGGAGAATGTTAGAACTTAGAAAAAGAAAGGGTAGACTATGATTGATAAAAACAAAATAGAAGAAGCCAAGGAAGAAATCTATGAAGATAGATTTCTGTTAAATGGCGAAGAGATAGTCTTCAACAATGATGAAAAGGAAGAAATGTTCTATGAGGGGGACATCAAACAAGCTATTGGACTAGGTGCTAAGTGGGCTATCAATGAGTTTATTAAGGAATTGTTTCACCCTGCTAGCGAAGTTCCACGTAATGACAACGGAAAGGTTCTTGCGTTCTCAAAAGAATTCGGTAATAGAAAACTCTACAACATGAACGCTATGCTCGATGAGACTACTTGTAACACATATCAAGAAATGTGGGAAGAGCAAGTCAATATATTCCATTTGTCTGATTGGATATTCGTAGAAGAGTTGTTTGACTTGATTATCAACGGAGGTAATTATGATTAAGGAAGTAAAAATGTACTCTGTCGTATGTGACAGATGTGGAAAAGCATTCATTGATGAGTTTAATGACATTGCGGCTTGGTTGGACGAAGGAACTGCAAAAGAGCAAGCAATGGAAAGCGAATGGGCAGAGATTGGCGATAAGCACTACTGCCCAGACTGCTATGAGTTTGACGATGAGTTAGATGAATATGTTCCTAAAAAGAAAGGAGGAAGCAATGAAAGAGTTTAAAGTTGGAGAAAGAGTAACTCTTGAAGTTACCGAGACTGATAAAGAATCTTGTAAAGGTTGCTTCTTTGATAGTAAGAAGTTTTGCGAAGTATGGCAGCAATACCCTTGTAGCATCAAAGAACGTTCAGACCATAAAAATGTAATCTTTAAAGAAGTTAAGTAGTAAAGCGTATGAGCTACGAATCAAGAAGTAGATGTAAGGAAAGACAGATAACACCTTGTGGAATTTGTCCTTTGATGTTTAAATGTCCTTATGATGAAGAAGAAGATGAGGATAAGTATAATAATCATAAAAAGTAAAGCGTATGAGTGGATTGTTATCAATGATTGGTATGCAAGCTGAATTGGACTATCTGATAGGCGATTTCCCTGCATACTTTGGAGATACACCGTTAGCTATTCCGAAAGGCAACATTCCTTCCGACAAGCAGAAGTGTCAGCCAAAGGCGCAACATGAGTTTACAATCAAAGGTATTAAGATCATGGCAGCTTCTAAGAAGGATGCTATCAAGAAGTTTAATCATCGTAAAAAGTAAAGCGAATGAACAAATTAGAATATATACCAGGTGATTTGGTGATGGTAAAGGAGTCAGCACTTCAATTTGCTAAAGATAAAATATTCAAAGTAATATCTTCATTGAGTGGTGGCTTTCTTAAGGTAATCATGTTAAACGATAGTAGTACAACATACTCTATTAGTAATAATGCTATTCGTCCGATTCCTCTCACTCCTGAGATTTTAAAGAAGAATGGATGGGAGAAATTATATGAGAAATTCTTTGAGAAAAACGTTAACAATATTCGCTTAACAATAGAGCTTAGCGAAAATATATACGTTGCTATTAACAGAATCTTTATAATGGAGATACATTATATCCACGAACTCCAGCACCTCCTCTTTGGTCTAGGACTAAAACACGAAATGGAGGTGTAGGTATGAATATAATTACGTTTGGTAAATATAAAGGTATGCCAGTTACAAGGGTTCTTAGAATTGATCCAAGTTACTTTGGATGGTGCAAGAACAATGTTCGTTGGTTCAAATTCTCTAAAAGAGACTACGAAATATACTTGGGATGGTTATCATTACAGCAAAATCATTTGCAATTCACAGGATATTCTGATGATATGGGTAATATTAGATTCCTTTTTAGAAAAGTGGAAGAAGGCAAGTTTAATGCTTACTCTGATACGGAATATCTTACAAAAGAAACGTGTGGTGAATATCTAAAAAGTACAAAAGAACATTATTTTAGCAAACATGTTTAACCGCCTTCAGGAATAAATAATAGCAGTATGGATAAAAATGTTGTATTATCAAACGAAGAGTTAGAATTACTCATAACAGGCTTACATTGTGTAGATGAACGTAGTTATAATTTTTATACCACAACATATACACCTTGGAGTGAAGCTAAAGAGTTAAAAGAGAATTTGCGAATAAAGCTCAAAAGAGTATTGTTAAATGTTTAACGTCTTCGGACATAATTTTAAAGATATGACAAAAGAAGAATTAAAAGTAAAGGTTGACAAACAACTAAGCATTATCAATGATGCTAACGATGAGATTTGTTCTTACGTAAATGATTACATCGAAAGTCTTCCATACAAGGTTGGCGACAAAGTTAGCTGCTCTAGATGTGATGTTTGTTGGATTACAAGCATCGTCCCTAATCGAGGTTACGGTGGCTATAATGGTGAGATTGAAGTAAAAATCAACCCTGCTAAGAAAAATGGCACTCGCTCCAATAGAGAGTTTGTACTATGGGATATGGAAATTGATAGTATCAAGAAGATTGATTAATCATCCTATAAAGGATATAAATAGATAGTAATATGAATATAGACAAATTAGAAAGAGGAAATATCTTAGCAAAGAGTTTAATTCCGAAAGTAGATGAACTCTTAAATATGTCTTCAAAATCAAGCAGTGGTAGACTTGCTGATGCTATTTGGGGGCTTTCAGAGTGTGATGAAGAGTTTAAAACCAAACTCAAGCAGCTTCTGAATGAAACAAAACAGAGATTTCAGAAAGAGTTTGATGAGCTTTAGTAAAACTAACCTCCCTTATGGGATATAAAATAAGTAATATGAAAAAGTTTATTGGTACAAAGGTCATTATGGCAGAGCCTATGACTATGACAGAAGCACAGATTGTGCTTGGTAGAGAAATTAAGCCAGCAACCGTTGAGGAAGATGGCTACTTAGTAGACTACAAGGACGGATATAAGTCTTGGTCTCCTAAGAGTGTGTTTGAGGAAGCCTATCGTGAACTAGGCTCTGTTAACTTCGGTGGTGCTATTGACTTATTGAAGGCAGGTCTTGCGGTAAGACGCAAGGGATGGAATGGCAAGGGATTGTTTATCGTTAAGCAGGTTCCTTCTCATATCACAGGTGACATCATTCCTAATATGCAGTCACTCCCTCAGTCTGCCAAGATCATCTTGATGAACCGTGAGAATCCTCACATTGACTATACTAATCAGATGCTTATCATCAATCCAGATGGAAGAGCAGATTCTTGGGTTCCTTCCGTATCTGATGTATTTGCGGAAGATTGGGAGGTTGTAACAGAGTAACTAACCACCCTCTCCTTGGTGAAATTAAGATAATAATGAAAAAGCCGTGCTCGAATTAGATTGGTTGGCATTAGGTGTAGCCGTAAAATATCAATTACCGCTTGACAATTCACCTCAGAGCACTCTTATGTGGAAAAGGCATCAAGCATTTAGTACACATCGAAGAACGTTAATGAGTGAAAGGCTCATAAAGACTCCAATCCGTTATTATTTTGATAACATCATGGAGAGGGTAAAAAGAAGAGAATATGGCAGAGATTATTTATTTTGGCACAAATGGGTGTTCTGGGCATTATCCTATTGGTATTGATAAAACGCTGACAACGGCAGAGTATAAGATATGGTGTGAGTGCGACAATGAATATTGGATAGATAATATCCGAAAGAATCCTGGTCGCCACGTTATCAAACATCACGGAGAGGTTTATACAAATTATGGTGTTCCGTTTTCTGTAGATGAAGACAGAGTTGGTGACCATACCGAACTGTTTTGGAAAGGCATTCATACGAAAGAAGAAATCGTCAACTTGATAAAGAACAATCAGTTTTTGGCAAGGCAATTCAAAATGGATGAGGCAATTAAAGATGTGGCAACAGTTTGTGGTGTCAGGTACGAAGATATTAAATCTGCGATAAACATGGCACAAGTATTCGCAGGTGGTAAAAAGAAGAGAATATGAATGCAAATAAAATAACATTAGCTGGCTATATTGTATATCTCCAAAGTATGTATAAACGATATGGCAATATAAGTATAGCGCAACTAAAGCATATAGAAAGAAACAGAAAAAAGGAGGATAAGCAATGAGTAAAGTAACTGCAATTAATATAATTATTAAAAAGAAGAATCAATTAAGAAAGCATAAAGAGGGATATGTTTCTTACATTAATATTGATGACGTTCTTGTGTGGTTGAACGATATTCAAAAAGAATTGGAGGATTGATTATGACAAAATTTAAAGTAGTTAGATATTGGGATACATATCCCGATAGAGTTATTGCAACTTGCGATACAGAGGAAGAGGCAGAAAAGATACGTAATAAATATCGTAGAAACTGTAAACCTATGTACGACTATTTAGTCAGAAAGGAAGGTGAATGATGACTAGAGAAGAGTTAAGATACAAATACGAAAAAGAAATCTGTGAGTTGTGCTGTTTAGAGTATTATACTAGCAGAGCACTCCCAGAATCACTTTGCGAAGGTCAGTTTTGCGAAGAGGCACAAGATGGCTACGCAGCAGAAAATAACATAGAGTTGGAGGATTGATATGACAATAGAAAAACTTATTCAGAAGGCTTATGAGTTCGAGAAAAAGAACAAAAGTTTCACTTGGAAGCCTAAAGATTTCCCTGAGGATATGAGCGAAAGTAGTACTATTGATGAGCTTGTGTCAGAAGGAGATAATATGTATGATGCTTTGAAAGAAGCGGTTGAGTTAATTCACGACCTAGCGGTTGAGTTAGAATATAAAGACGCAGTGGAGGGATAGTTATGGCATGGGTAGCAACTAATGGAAATGGTAAGGAATTTCTTTTTGAAAAGAAACCATACAGAAGTGGATGTGGAGAATATGGATATTGGAATCCTACATATTCTGGTATCGGTGGTTGTGTTCTTATACCTCATGGAAGTATCAAGAAGCTCATCGGAAGAGAGTTATCTTGGAGCGATGAGCCAGTAGAACTTAAAGAAGAATAGCTTATGTTTGGATTTTATGTTATACTTACCATAGTTGTTCTATTTATAGCTTTTATGGGTGGAGTTATCGGTTATTTAATTGGTAAATATTGGAAGAGATAAATATGAGCATGCAAATATGTAAGGAAGCCTATCAAGAATTGATAGACGGAGATATAGAATGGCTTCTTAGACAGCCCAGAGACCTCGAAAGAGACCATATAGAGGCAGTGCTAAGAAAGAGTGTTGAACTTTTATACGGGAAGGAAGAATAGATTATGTATAGACCGATTACGATGTATCAGATTGTTTGTGATAGATGCGGAGAAGTGTTTGGTGGCACAGATACTTGCTCTGCACTATTCAGCAACAAAGAAGTTGATATTGGTGACTACTCTGATTGGGAAATGATAGATGGTAAGCATTATTGTCCCGATTGCTACGAGGTGGAGGTCATTGATGGAGTGTATAATGTTAAAGCAAAATAGATATGAAGATAGAAAGTGTCAAATTCAAGGCTAAACGTCTTGATGGTAAAGGATGGGTTTGCGGATATTTCTACGAAGAGAATGGTAATACATACATCATTGAGAATCGTCAGAAAGAAAGCAAGTTAAACAGAAATTCCACTTATCAGGTTGACCCTTCTACCGTCTGCCAGTTCACAGGGTTGAAAGATAGTGAGGGAAAGGAGATTTGGGAAGGTGATATAGTGCATGACAGTTATGACCTTTTGTGTATAGACAATCTCTATGAGGTAGTTTATATTGAAGAAGAAGGAGCGTTTGCATTCAAGAGTTTAGATAAAGTTGACAATTACGAGCCATTTGTTAATTTATTAGAAGCTTATGTTGTTGGCAATAAATTCGATAAGGAGAAGTAGCGTATGAAGAATAAGATTTTAGACTTAACCAAGTCAGCCGTTTGGTTGGTCTTGTGTCTGATTGTTGGTGCATTGATATGTGAGGGCATTTGCTCATTGGCTAATATCAATAAACCAGCAAAGAGAGTTGGTATATCTGTAATCACAGAAGAAGAGCACGATTATCTGGTAGTGGACACGAAACACGGAGTTTGTGTTATTCACGCAGAGAGCTGCCCTTGTAATAAAAAGAAGTAGCCTATGAAGATTAGACAAGCCAAGAAGATAATGAAGCGTTGCTACGGAAGTCCTCGCTATATAAGGATGATATTGGATGGTTTGAATGTATCGAAAAAACTGCCTAAGATTAAGCAATACTGGGAGCCTAGATGGGCTTTGTATTATGCTAGCAAAGGTGGTGGCTATGGCAGAGTTGACCATCGTATCGTAAAGGCTGAAAAGATTACTGCAAGATATTCTCGCAAGCTAATGAATCACCTTACCAGGTGGGCTGGCAAAACCCATTTCGAAATTAGAGATATACTAAGCAGTGCAAATAAACTAAAAAGATATGACTTATGATAAAAGAAAGATATTATTACGCAGTAGCCGCCTTCCTACGTAAGGATGGCAAATTAGCCTATACCTCAGTTACGAGCTCCGTTAAAGGGGAAGAAGAGGATATTAAGTTCTATCCTCTAATGAACCTCATCACTGACGTCGAAGAGCGATTCAAGGATGATATGGTTTGTGGTACAACTATCATACATGGCGTTACTGAGATTAGTAAAGAGGACTATGAAGCCTATAACGAACGCATAGCTAAGATAAATAAGAAGGAGGGTTAGCACATGACTTTTTTGAATATTACTATAGGTGAGAAGGAGTTTGATGAAATCAAAGAAGGCAAGGTAGGACTAGTATGTTTACCTTGCACTCCACTTTGGTGTCATACATTAGTCGATGGTGTAAAGAGGGAGGAAAGATTAGACCAATTAACGGCTAGATTAGATAGTAATGGCAAACCTCATATTCAGTATGGAAATTCTGTTGACCATTACTTTAAGAAAGTTGATTATGTTCAGCTTTCCTGTAAGGTTGGTTCTCAAATAAGAGTTCTCGTTAAGGATTGCGCAGGTTTCAGTATTGAGACTACTCAAACGAAAAAGGATAATGGCTTTATCGAGTTTAAGCCAAAAAACTTTGTTGTTCATCTAAAATAAACAAAATATGATTATGAAACAAGAAATGCAAAAATCAATCTTCAAGATTCAAACAGCAGTCGAAACTCTGACAAGACAGAAAGTTATCGACAAAAATGTGTATGATTTTGTTCATGGAGAAATCAAATCTCTTTCAGAAAGTGTGGAGAATATAGAGGAAGTAAATAACCTAGATGAAACACTCCTTATCTTCACAGATAAGGAGGAGTATGTAAACCAGCATATCAACCTTGCTGATACATCTGTACTTTGCAAAGAGTTGAATAGAAGAAAAGACATTGGTGACGATTTCTTTGTAGTAGCAACAGAGGGAAAATAAGTTAGCTTATGGAAAGATTAACTAAAGTAATGGATAAGTATTTATCAGAAGCAAAGAAGAAGGTTCTTACCCTCGCAGTCAGCAAGGAATGGTTCGATATGATAGTGTCGGGCGAAAAGAATGAAGAGTATCGGGTAATTAAAGACTTTTGGATGAGTCGCCTTCTCCTTATCAAGGATGAGGAATTCAAAGATTTCGATAAGTACGATAAACTTCATATCGGTAAGACATTTGAGATGCTTATAGACATCAATACTATCAAGGAGAAACTGAATAATGGTACAATGAAGTTCGTACCATTCACTCACGTTCTCTTCAAGAACGGCTACTATGATGATAGCCCAAAGGTAGAAAAGGAGATTGAAAGTATCACCATCGGAAAGCCTAAGAAAGGCTTATGCCCCGATAAATGGCTTGATACAGAGTTTTTTATCATTAAATTCAAGTGATATGAATTACATACAATGTGATGAATGTAAATATAGATTAGTCTGTAACGGAGAGCCACTTACTAGTGGAAGTACAGGAAGTTGCGACCATCATGTTATCAGCAATACTCCTATATTTCCAAAGATTAAAACACCACCAGATGAAAGATACGCTGACATTTGGAATTGGTAAATATTCATAAATTAAGTTTAAGGGATATGTTTATTCTAACGGAACAAGAAATACTAGATGCCATCAAGAATTGTCATGATGCAGATTTTAGGATGGCTCTTATTCGTATGTTGATACCTCCTGCGCCTATAGTTAAACATCGGCATTGTTGTCCAGAATGTAATGGAGAAGGAAACAAGACGTGCGGTATTTGTCATGGGATGGGTTTTGTATACTTAGATTGGTAAAAACATTAAATAGAAATGATATGGTAGCAATTAAAGTATCTTCCGAGAGCATTCAAGAATTATGGGAATGCCCGGACGTTTCAGAGTTAGTAAAGACTATCAGCGGAGACCGCACGAAGCAGACGTTGATAGTTAGGTTGAAAAATCGAGAGTTCTATGTTCCTGATGGATTCTATCTCGTGAAAGACGAGAATGATCAATGGAGCACACTCAGCCCATCACTGTACGAACTTATAAAAGACAAGGTTCATGGCGAGAAGTGAGGAAGATATCCGTGAATACCATAGAAGGTACTACCAGGAGCATAAGGAACATTTATTGGCAAGAATGGAAGTCTATCGTAAAGAGAACGCTGAAAGGATTGCTGCAAACAGAAGATATAACAGAAAGAGAAAGAAAGCCTTGGGCGGCTTAATGAACCCAGATATAAAATAATGAGTAGAGGAAAACATTTTAGTGCAGAAGAGATTGAGTTCATCAAGGTTAACGCTTTGGTGATGACGACAACGGAGATTGCAAAGCAGCTCAATCGTAATTATTGGGCCATCCATCGAAAGATGAAGGAAATGGGTATCAGCAAGAGCCACGTGTTTACTGCTGACGAGGATTTCATCATTCGCAGAATGTATGGCAAGTACCCGGTAAAAGCCATTGCTACCAAGATTGGCGTGGACGAGAACGCTATTTACAACCGTTGCAAGAAGCTTAAGCTAACGAAAGGAGGTGCGCAATGATTGTCATAGTTACCGCTATGGATAAGGAATACGACCTTATCAGCGAATGGATTGCAAAGAATTGGCTTGACTACAAAAATGTTCAAAACATAGCTTTAATCAAGTCTGGTATTGGCAAGGTTAATGCGGCATCTTGCTTGACAGAATTTCTTTCGTCGAATACGTCCAGCAAAGTTACAAGAGTTATATCGGTAGGATGTGCCGGTGCTGCCGTTGCAGGATTGAAACCTGGTAATGTCGTGATTGGCAATTCGTACTGCTACCACGATGTATATTGCGGCGAGCCAAATGCCAACGGGCAAGTTCAAGGTATGCCGGCAGTCTTTCCTTCTGATTTCTCGTGGATTGATATGGATGAAAGATTCCGATTAGGAACAATAGCTACGGGAGATAAGTTTGTCACTACGAGAGAGCAGGTATTGGAGATTAAGGATTTCCTTCCTAATTCGTATAACGTATGCGCCATCGATATGGAGTCTGCTGCCCTTGCGCAGGTATGCTACAAGAAGGGTATTGGTTTTACGTCCATCCGAGTTATTAGCGATAATCCCCTGGAGCCGAACCAGACCGAGCAGTATGCAGGTTTTTGGGATAGTCTTGCCGAAAAGGCATTTAGTGTTGTTTGTAAATTATTAGAGAATGATACCAAGTTTTAAAGTTGATCATACGAAACTAGAGCCAGGTCTTTATGTTTCGAGAGTAGATAAATGGGGCATGGAGACTGCTACCACATTCGATATTCGCGTGTGCAAGCCAAACAAAGATATGATGTCACCTGCTGTCGCGCACACAATAGAGCATTTGATGGCGGACTACCTACGAAATGATAGTCCTCTTAGCAATTCCGTTCTGTATTTTGGACCGATGGGTTGTCTTACAGGTTTCTATCTTATCCTTAAAGGTACGTGGACTTCAAAGCTCATAAAGGAAATGATAGTAGAAGCCTTCAAGGCTTGTTCGCTATCAAAGACGATTCCAGGTGCATCGGAAGTGGAATGCGGTAATTACAAGCTCAACGACTTAAAAGGAGCAAAAGAACTATGTGATATGTTCTCCGTATATCTATCCACAGCTGGACCGGATAAGCTCAATTATCCAGATTAATATTTATATGTAACCATAAAGTATTTAATCATTAAGTATATTTTCTTGCAATATATTTGGTGATTAAATACTTTTTTTATAATTTTGCAGCATTACTTATTGCTATCGCTTCGTACTGGGATATTTCTTGAATTTTATTGTTCAATTAAATATTTAGTTAGAATGAAAAAAAGAACGAAGCAAGTTTTAGTTATTCTGAAACCCAAATCAAAGGCGTTGGGGTTCAGTAGAGAGGAGTTAGAGGGTATTGCTGCCGATGTTGCCAATAACTTAGAACTCGATGAAGAAGCCTCAGACGAGGATGTAAACGCAGAGATTGAAAAGCAGGTTAATGCGGTTCTTCCTTATCTTAAGATTGCGCAAAAGACTGCGCAGCGTACTATCCAGAGTTTTAAGGATAGTCAAGACTTGGATGACGACGAGGTCGATGACGATGATGATGACCCTGCCGGCAACAAGAAACCAATCCGCAAACAGAAGAGAGAGAAAGATGAGCAGGTCCCAGCATGGGCGCAGGCACTCATTACTCAGAACAAAGCCTTGCAGACCGAAATCCTCGGTTTGAAGTCAGAGCGTGAGAATGATGGCCGCCGTTCTAAGCTGAAGGCACTCCTTAAGGACAAAGGTACGTTCGGAAAGACTGTTTTGAAGAATTTCGACAAGATGAAGTTCGAGAACGAATCTGAGTTCGATGATTTCTACGATGGTGTTGTGGAGGACTTGGCAGCTATCGATCAAGAGCGTGCTAACGAAGGTCTCGGAAAGCTTGGTGCTCCTGCGGCTCAGAGAAAGCCTAAGAAGGATGAGGTTGAGGTTATCAAGGACAATGAGATTGATGAGCTTGCCGAAACAATGTAATCTTTAAATTTTAAAAGTTATGTATGGCGTAAGCAAGACAGAAACGTATGATTCAGGCAAGGAGTCTGTAATCATCAGAAATTACGTGAATGGCATCATGGGTGGTGTCGTTCTTGACTTGACAGGTTTCTCTGGAGAGTTCATCCAGTGCGGACACATTATCATTCGTGACACTACGTCTGGCGAGTACAAGCCAATGCCTGTAACAGGTGGGGCTTATGCTTCTTTGCCAGCGAGCCACGAGTATGTTGGCATCTGTATGACAACAGTTCCGGTAGATACCCCTCATGTAGGTGTTATGACGGCAGGTGAGGCTAATGATAAGGCTGTCCCTTATCCTGTCGATACGATTAAGGCAGCTTTGAAAACAGCCGTTCCTACTCTTCAGTGGGGACACGATGCAATCGGTTAAGGAGGTGATTTATGCAACAGAGTTCTTTATTTCTTAAGTATATCTTGAGTTTCTTCCCAATCCTGAAGACATTGATTGAGAAGATTAACGGTAAGCGCAAGAACGAGATGACGTATCTCCACAAAGATACATCCATCCTCCGCCGCGTTTATTCTACCGACAACAAATGGGAAGCCGACACAGTTGATACCTCTTACGTAGCTGCTGACTACGTGGCAGTGGATTCTCCTGTTCCTTTGAAGTCTCGTGACAAGATTTCAACCGCCAACGGCAAACTGCCAAAGGTCGGTATGAAGAAATTCTTGAAGGAGTCAGATATCCTCGCTCTCAGACTCATGGAAGCACAGGGAGGTCAGACAGCAGAGATTCGCCGTAAGTTGGCGCAGGACCCGGTAGCTTGTAATGTCGGTGTTGATGAGCGTAATGAGTACGCCCTTCTGTATGGTCTCTCTAACGGATATGTAGCTGTACGTGACGACGATAATCCAAAGGAGTTGCTCCGTATCAAGTATCAGTACTTGCCGAAAAATCAGCTCGGCATCAACGATGTTGATACTGGTATTACCGTTGCAGACTTGAAGGAATGTATCGCGAGAGCTTCGAATGATGGAAACACCATCTTGATCTTCTGGATTGGAAAGGCTAAGTTTGACGAATTGAAGAAGGCACAGGACGCTCGCGAGCTTGTTGCCAACTATAAGGGTCAGACTTATGACTCCAACACAAAGCTGCCAGTTCCTACTTCCAGCGTATTCCAGGAAGCATTCTTGGACGAGACCGGTGTATCATTCCGCATCATCAACCGTACCGTCCGCTTGGAGCATGATGGCGTGAAGAAGAGTGTTAAGCCTTGGAACAACAATATGATTATCGGTGTCTGCTCACAGATGATTGGTGCCCTCGTTTACGGTCAGGTAGCAGAGGCAACAAACAGAGTGGCAGGTGTAACCTATCAGCAGATTGATTACAAGCTTATCTCTCAGTATTCAACAACTGATCCGTTGCGTGAGACAACTGCGGTGCAGGCATACTGCTTGCCTGTCATCGAGGACGTTGACACAATCTATCAGATTGATACTAAGCTGGCTGACCCAGACGTTTCGGTTGATACCGAAAAGGAGAAAGCAGATACAGAGGACGCTAAGGTAACAATCTCTGATGTGACCTACAAGAAGCCGGAGGCTATCACAACTCTCAACGCTCTTGGTGCTACACTTGCTAGTGATGCCAGCGACAAGGAGATTATTGATGCCTACAATGAGCTGCCTCCTACAAAGAAGAAGGAGTTCAAGGATAACGCAGCTAAAGCTGAGGAGTAATCATGAAGACGGTCGGACAAGCTTTGGTGGATGAGGTACACATCCCTATCCCCTATGGTTTCGTGGAAAACGCTTGCATAAAGCGTGACCTCGATATCGAATCAGAGTTCACTGGTGACGTTGCCAGAAGTGACGCCTACAAAGGAACGCTTGCCGACTGCCTGCTTTCTCTCATACAAGCCGTTAGCTTCTCCGAAGCGGACAAATCAATAGGTTCCCTCTCGGAAGACCAGCGAAAGGCTATATTAGTTCAAGTCAATCGTTTATATAACTCTATCGGCGAGGAGGAGGTTTCACTTGCTCCAAAGCCGACAGTTTACATTAATTGCTGATGAGTCTATTGAGTTTTCATGCCTCAAAGCTATACCGGCAGCAGAAGGTAGCTGGCTATACAGATGATGATGGAAATTATCACCATGGCAAGACCGAGTGGAAGTTCTGCTGCACTTGTGATGTAGTTCCTGCTGGCGAGGCCAACAAGTTAGTTACATCTGACGGTTCTATTGATTACTACTCCTACGAAGTGCATAATTTGCCCGTAGGAATTGAAAAGTTCTCTTATGGGGATTTTATCAAGCTAGAAATTTTAGGGGCTGAGGATGTAATTATCAAGGTCAAGGGATTTCATCGTTATCAACTCCAGTGTAAGATATGGGCATAAGAATGACAACCAGCGCTTCCGCTCTTGACGCCTTCCTACAAAGAGCCGCAAGGAAGATACAGGAGAATGTGCTTAAGGCATTGAGCAAGCTAGGAGACGAATCTGTGGTTAGAATCCGTAACAGGTCTACCAAGGAAAGTTGGATAGACCATACGGGAAACCTAAGAAGTTCTATAGGCTTCGCCGTGTACGAGCAGGGAAGTAAATATATGGAATCAGCCTTTTCGCAGGTTCTCAGTGGCACAGACGGCTCTGTAAAGGGCAAGAAGATGATCAATGACCTTGCTAAGGAATATTCCAGGGTTTATGCTTTGGTTGTCGTTGCCGGAATGGAATACGCAGGAGAGGTGGAAGCCTTGGAAAGCAAGGATGTCCTCGCATCAACGAAGATATGGGCCACATCCATTGTAGAGCAGCGTGTGAAGACAGCAATAGACTCAGCAGTTAATGAAATAAACAAGTGGAAGATATGAAATCAGACGGAGCAATTAAGACTGATGTTTACCGGTACATCAATGAAAGCGGTTTTATGAACAACGTCAATGGCAAGCTGTCAAAGACGATGAGACCGCATAATTCTCATAAGGAAGATGTCGTTATCTCCATCTTGGCTAATGAGGGAACGCAGCTTCAAACGGCGATTATAAATGTAAATATATATACACAAGACCAGGACGTAGATGGGCAGTTCGAGGAGAACACTATCAGAGTTGACGAAATCTGCAAACTGGCTTGGAATCTCTTGGAAACGTTCAGAACGAGCGAGTATGCTGCCCACGCTATTGAGCAAAGGGTATATGCAACAAGCACGGGAGAACATGTAATAAATAATCAAGTTGAATATAAACTCATAAACGATTAAATTATGTCAGTAACATCATGGGGCAAATGCACTATCTACGTTCAAGAGGTAGGTAGCAAAAAGAACGAGTGGACTAAGCTCCCAACTCCAAAGGATGGCACTACTACTGTTACTCCAACGAAGGGCGATACAATGACCCAGGTTGAGGAAGGTGGCGGAATTGTTGACCGCAAGACAAAGAAGTCCACCTACGAGGCTGCATATCAGCTCTTCATCAAGAAGAACCAGTCGCAGCCATTCAAGACCATCGACGGTACCGTAGAGGGTAACTTCCGTTTGGCTATCCAACCGGAAGACGCCGAGCTTCCTGGCGTTTACATGGGTAATACCACAATCGGTGCAGAAGAGGCCTATACAACTGAGAGCGGTGCTCTTATCACGTACACTCACTCAGCTCTCATTCCAGAGGGTGACGCGGTGGCTAAGACTGTCAACTCGAAGGGTGAGGACGTATATTGTGCTTACCGTTGGCGTGTCATTACTGCCACAAAGACAACAGGAGGAAAGTATGCCTTGACTTTCAAGAAACCACAGGATGGTGATACCCCTCCTGCTGAAATCACGGAAACATACGCAGAGACATAGGCATATCCTAATATCCCTTCCGCCGACTGAGGGCTATCAGCCGGCAACCTACCCAAGTAGCTCAGTTGGGAGAGCGAGACCAAATAGTCCGTCGCATGCAAAAAAAAATCCAGGGTCTTCAAAAGCTGGTTGAAAGACGCAGGTTCGAGTCCTGCCTTGGGTGCCAACAATTTAAATTCGAGTGATATGGAAGAGTTAGGAATCATTATATCGAATACGCTCACAGATATGCCGATAGGCTTTGATACTGAGCACGCTCACGTTAACATCTACCCTACTACACTGGGCATGATGTACCTAACGTCGCAGTTAGTAGATAGCTTGGAGCTAGACAAAGAGTTACTTCAAGCTGATCCATTCTTGGAAGCATTGCGAGTTGCAAACACCAAAAGGGAGACATGCTGCAGATTGATTGCATATCACTCACTCAATACAAAGAACGAAATACTAGACTCCAAATGCGTAAGCAAGCAGACGGAGTTAATCTTCAAAGAATGTTCCAACGAGGATATAGCCACTCTTCTCATCATCATCCTTAAGGCTAACTCATACCAGACAATAGCCAAAGAGACAGGAATGGAAGAAGAAGCGAAGCGTATGGCAAAAGTCAACGCAGCGAAGAAGTCGGAGAATAGCTTTATCTTCGGAGGCAAGACAATATGGGGAACTCTCATAGATGCTGCTTGCGAAAGATACGGATGGACTTTCGATTACGTGGTATGGGGAATATCGTATAACAACCTGACTCTCATGCTAAAAGACAAGATTACTTCAATCTATCTGTCAGACGAGGAGAGGAAGAAAGCCCATATACCGGCAGTAGGGGAAGAGGTCATAGATGGCAACAACAAGGAGGCGGTAATGAAGGCGGTTATAGAGTCCGAGACCGAGATTTAACCGAAGTCTTCCTGCGCACGCACGTAAAGTTCCCATATCGGACACTCATATTTGGTGTTTCCACGGCGATTCTTTATAACAGAGTATAAATTCAAGGAAAAATAGAACATTATGCCAAGCATTAAATTCGATACAATAGTCGAGACAGCCAAGGTCGTTTCCGGTTTTCGAGACATTCAGAACGCAGTTCATCAGACTGCTGAGAGGGTTGAGAAGGACGGAAAGTCTATTGACGATGTAATCTCGAATATACAGAACAGTATGAACATTGCCATTGGCGGTTGGAGCATTGGCAAGTTCGTAAATCAGATGATGCAGGTCCGCGGTCAGTTCCAGCAGACAGAAATGGCATTCAAGACAATGTTGCAGTCTGAAGAGAAAGCTGATGCTCTTATGAAGCAGTTGATCCGCACGGCAGCCGTCACACCTTTCGGGGTTGAAGACGTTACTGAGGGAGCCAAACAGCTCCTTGCGTTCAACGTAGCGGCCGAGGATGTCAATAAGACGCTTATCGGATTGGGAGACGTGGCAGCAGGTATGGGTCTGAACCTTAAAGACCTCGTGATGCTTTACGGTACAACCATCGCCAAGGGTAAGATGGACACGATGGACCTGTACCAGTTCCTCAACCGAGGTATTCCTATCGCAGATGAGATAGCCAAGGTTATGGGTCTTGACGTTACCAATGCCATCAAGGAGGTCCAGAAGCAAATCAAGGCAGGCAAGGTAACCAGCGATATCTTCATTCAGGCAATGCAGAGTATGACCGCCGAGGGTAGCAAGTTCGGTGGCTTGATGGAGGCTCAGTCCAAGACTATTACCGGTCAGATAAGCAATATTGAAGATGCCATCGAGCAGATGTTCAATGACCTAGGCAAATCCCAGGAGGGTGTTATCAATACCGGATTGGGAGTCGTTTCCACCCTCGTTGAGAATTGGGAGACGGTAGGCAAGGTGCTTATGACTGTCGTTGCAGCGTATGGAGCATACAAGGCTGCGGTGATAACAATGATAGCACTATCTAAGGCACAGGTAGCTTGGGAGAGTGCGAAAGCATTCTTGTCTTTAGCGAAGTCTATCACAACCGCCAAGGATGCCATGGCTCTGTTCAATTTGGTCTCTTCTTCAAATGTTCTCGGTCTGGTTCTTGGTGCAGTAGCAGCTGGAGTCACGATGTTCAATCTATTCGGCAATAGTGCTGAAGATGCCGCTACCAAGACTTCCAAGTTTACCGAGAGTGCAAATGAAGCATCAAGCAAGGTCGAGTCGCTAATCTCCATTCTGAAGACTGCAAAGGAAGGCTCCAAGGTTTACAAGGACACCATCAAGGAGCTGTCAAACATCTATGGCAATTACGGTATTGCTATTGACAAGATCAAGGAAGACGAGAGCAACCTTGTGGATGTTAAGCAGCAGGAGATAGATAAATCTAAAGAACTCGTCGAGCAAATAAAGCTGGAGGCTACAGAGCGCAACAGAGCCAATGCAATCTCAAAGGCTAATGAAGAATACAACAACCGTGTTGATAGCGCTCAGCAAGCCCTTTTGGGTAAGTTGAAGGATTATGGAACCTCTAGCAGCGGTATTGCAGTCGGCATACAGAACATCGTATCTGACTCGGTTATCAAGCAGTTTGATGACCTAACACAGAAGATGGCTGGCTTGAATGAACACTCCAAGGAGTATCAGACCTATCTGAAGCAATACAATCAGTTAGAGGCTTCTTTGATATCCGAATCAGAAAAGCTAGCTAATGCTTTCGGTTTTACAGGAGACAAAACAAGCGACGCCAGGAAGGCATTGATTGGTTATATCTATGAGCTTCGAGCTGCAAAGAAGCTGCATACCGAAGAGGCAGATAATATCAACAAGGCTGCAGATGCTACTGAAGATTTCGGCAATAAGGCTACCTCAACCAAGAACAGGATAAATGCTTTGCAGAAGCAACTCCAGGGTGCCGGCGAGAATGTACACGTTCTTTACAACCGTGTCAAGGAGTTCATGCAGAACTATTCCGAGAACAACATCAACTTCCATGTTAACTTCGATGCCAAGATACCATCGTGGATGCAGAACATGAATATTCCGGAGCTAGGACGCTTAGGTAAATACTTCTCTGCTTTGGCACGCGACCTTGCAAACAACAAAAAGTATGGTGCGCTAGTCAATGGCAAATGGATGTCAACCAAAGATATCGCACAGCGAGGATGGGATTATACCAATGCTGCCAACACCAAGCAGACAAAGGCAGAAGACGATGCTAAGCAGAAGCGTCGCGAAAAGGAAGAGGCAGAAGCAAACGCAAAGAAGAACGCTGCCAAAGCAAAGAAAGCAGCCGCCGATGCCAAGAAGCTAGCAGAAGACCGCAAGAAGGCCCAGGAGGAACTGAATGAGGACTTGAAGCAGCTGCAGCAGGAAAATATCGACACCGATATATCTCAGATGCAGGAAGGCACGGAGAAGAAGCTTGCTGAAATCAAGAATGACTATTCCAAGCGCAAAGCCGAGATTGACAAGCAGGAAGCAGAGTTCAAGAAGAAAAACAAGGAAGCTGGCAAGAAAGTAACCCTCAACTCTGCTCAGTCCGATGCTCTCAATAAGGCTAGAGACCTCGCTACCCAAGAGTATAACAAGAAGCTTGATGAGGTCAACAGGGAAGCCATTACCTCTATGCGCGACTACTTGAAGGAGTACGGTTCTCTCTATCAGCAGAAGCAAGCCATTGCCGAGGAGTACGAGGAGAAGATAGCCAAGGCTCAGACGGAAGGCGAAAAACTCTCTCTTCAGCAGCAGAGAAAGAAGGACCTCCAAACCATCGAGATAAATGCCATCAGACAGAACATCGATTGGGGAAGCGTCTTCGGAGACTTCGGTGCTATGTTCAAGGACCAACTGGAGCCTACCATTGAGAAGCTGCAGGAACTGTCCAAGAGCACAACAGATGTTAATGAGCAGAAGACTATACAGGAACTTATCTCCAAGTTACAAGGCTCTGCCACCATCTGGAATAGTGACATCTTTAAGAAGGTTTCGGACGACATCAACTCCTATCAGTCAGCCATGCAGGGCTATATTGATGCACAAGAGCGAGAGATTGAAGCCACGAAAGCTGTCACCAAGGCGCAGGAAGACCTCGCTAAGGCTAAGAAGAGTGGTGACAAGACAAGTATCAGCAAGGCTGAAGCCAACCTCTCTAGAGCGCAGGGCGTACTTGCTACCGCATCTAACAACGTTTTGGAGTTCGGTTCATCAGTTCAGAAGGCATCATCAGACTTACAGATATCTTCACAGAAGGCAGTTTCTATGTTCCAGCAGCTTGAAAATGGCTTGCAGGGTCTTACATCGGGGTCGCTCAAAGGCATAGGAAACTCTATTCTAGGGCTTGACAAGCTTTTCGGTGGCACTATGCAGAAGGACGTTGCCAACACGCTTGCAAAGGGCATCCAAGGGTTGCTCGGTAAAGATAGTGACGCAGCCAAATCTCTGACGAAAGCTTTAGGGGATAGCGGTATGGCAGGTGAAATAATCTCCGCAATACTCGGCATCCTCGATATTCTGAAAGATGGCTTCGGAACACTCGTCAGCAACCTCATGGACACGGTCTTTGGCGCAGTAACGGGCATCCTCGATGATGCTCTATCGGGTGACATCGTTATGAAGCCATTGAAGAGTATCGGGAACAACGTTTCTCATATCCTCAACACGCTTTCATTCGGTGGCTTTAATAGTCTGTTCGGTGGAGATGGAAATGCAAAGAAAGTCAATGACACCATCGAAAGACTGACGGATAGAAACACCCTCTTGCAGCAATCCATCGAGGATTTGACTGACGCAATGGAAAACTCCTATGGTTCCAAGGCAACCTCATACTACGAGCAAGCCTATAAGAATCAGCAGGAGACCAATCAGAACTACCTCGACATCGCAAAGGCGCAGGCAAGCTATCATGGTTCGCACCACTCATGGAACGCTTATTGGGGCGGCTTCGGTAGTGACGAGATGGATTGGATCAAGAAGAACGTCAAATCAGACTTCAACGGTGACCTCTTCTCTCTCAGTCCAGAGGAAATGAAGCTCCTCCGTGGCAACGTTGCCATTTGGGAGCATATCGAGAACACAGGAAAGGGTAACTATGGTGGGCGTCTGACGGAGAAGTTGAATGACTACATAGACCAAGCAGGCAAGCTGGAAGAGTTGTCAGAGCAGTTCAAGGAGAACCTTACTCAGATTTCCTTCAGTGGAATGAGAGATAGCTTTTTGACGGACCTTATGGACATGAAGAAGGATGGTAGCGACTTTGCTAGCGAAATGGCAGATGATTTCGCAGAAAAGATGCAGAAATCCCTTCTCTCTTTCAGTATGGAAGACCTTATCAATGGAGACTTGAAGAAACTCTACGATGATTGGGCAAAGGCTATGAAGGATAAAAACGGAAAGCTAACCAAGGATGATGTAGATGCATTCTACAAGCGTTACGATGATATAGTCCAGGAAGGTTTGAAGAGACGTGACGAGTGGGCGAAGGTGACAGGCTACACTGGTTCCTCATCCTCATCACAGACCGCAACAAGCGGAGGATGGGCATCTATGGGGCAAGATACCGCAGATGAGCTGAATGGTCGCTTCACCGCCCTGCAGATTGCAGGTGAGTCCATCGCTCAGAACATGACTACCACCATTTCACAGATGGAGAGCATCGTTACACTCGGAATCTCAACCAATGGCGCAGTATTGGAGATTAGAAATATGATGATTATGACAAACAGCTATCTCGAAGACATCGTGAAGTATTCAAAGCTCACCTATAATGACTTCGGAACTAAGCTGGATGACATGAACAGAAGATTAAAGGATATTTGACCTCTATAGGCTTTTCGCTCGTCAACCCTTACAACTATACTCAACAATAGAAAAAGCGGCTCACAGCGAAGCCTATGAGGTTATTTAATGATTAAATAGTTATGCTTAAAGGACAACTTTACATAAATGGCAAGGATGCCTACCTTACGTGGGGCATCTTTCTAGACGAAACCGCCCTCAGTGCGCTCATGACCCCTGCACCAAACAAGGAGTTCATCAGCAACAAGTATCGCTCAAAGGACGGAAAGTCGGTTATCAAGCACAATCCTAGATTGGATGAGAGGGAGATAACGCTGCCGTTCAATATGACCGCCAAGGACTCAGATACGTTCTTGACGAACTATGCTAGGTTCTGCGAGGAGGTTCTTGCCAAGGGAGAGTTGGTTATCCGCACCCGATTCCAGCCTAATGTGTGGTATCGGTGCATCTATCTCTCCTGCACTCAGTTTAGTCAGTGCATTCGGGAAATGGCAAAGTTCAGCTTAAAGCTCAACGAGCCAGACCCTAGTGACAGAGGTGAAACAAGTAAATATACAAGCTATGATTCAGATAAAGAGAAATAACAATGTATTCTTCACATTAGAGGACTTCGGTGAGGGTTCTAAGCTGTCATATCAGCTTATGGACCACCACTACATCATCTTGAAGTTCACTACGGCTACTCCTGTCTATTTCGAGATTGGGGACTCCGTAGAGATTCCCGACTTCGGCTACTTTGAGCTTACATCATCATACTTCCCTAAGCACAATGATAGTGATGGCTACGACTACGAAATGCAGATGGATGCCTACTATATGTCTTGGAAGAATAAGATTTGCAAGTATCGCCCTCAGCACGGAGCCAACGAGACCTCCTTCAACCTCACCACAACTGTAGGTGTACACATGAACGTTATACTCGGCAACCTAAAGGCACTAGGTCTTACGTATAATGGCAAGGATTTCTCTGTTGACTACACTACGTACAACAACAAGGCTTTCGATGTTCAGAAGAGATTCTTGATCGAGTACGGCTCTATCAGCATTCTCGATGCTCTCAACGCCATCTGTTCTGAAGACGCACTCAACTGCGAGTGGTGGATAGATGGCTCTATTATATACCTTGGATATTGCGAAATGGAAGGGCAGACAACATTCGAACAGGATGTTAATGTTCTGTCTATGTCCTATTCGGAATCTAAGTCAACTTATATTACGAGACTGTACGCATTCGGCTCAGACAGAAATATTCCGAAGGGATATTTCACTGGTGCCGATGCGGACGTCACCACCGATGGTGTTGCTACTGATTACCTCATGCTCCCTAACAAGGAAGTGGATAGTGATGGTTTCTACGCAAAGGATGGCTACCTGGAGAACGTGAATGTCGTGAAGAACGACAAGCAGGCTATCGAAGGTGTCGTGATGTTCGAGGAAGAATATCCAAAGGTTGAGAGTGTTGTCAGCAGTATCAAGACGTATGATAGCACCGTTGATAACGAAGACGGGACGAAGACTACACAGACGTTTTGGCAGGTCACTTCTACAGACACTTTCACTAATAGCTTCAAGGAGAGTTGGATAAAGAGTAACCTCACTCTAGGTATCAAGTTCACTAGTGGTGCCCTCATGGGTATGGAGTTCGATGTTAGTTTCAAAGTTATTGACAAGGCTAACTACTTCGAGATTGTTGCTAATGACACATACGGAAGAACACTCCCAGATGGCGTTATGTGCCCGAAGGTAGGTGATAAGTACTTCCTGTTCAATTGGGATGCAACCAAGATTACAGATACGGACCTCATCCCTACTGCTCAGTTATCTCTGTTCGATAGAGCGAAGCAGTACTATCAGAAGACCATGATCAGCAACTCAAACTTCACCTGCACGATGGATGGCGATAAGTTCTACAATGATGGAATATACGATTACCATCCTCTCGGTGAACAGGTAAAGCTGATTAATGATATGTTTGCGCAGGTGGATGCGGATGGCAAGCACTACCGAAACTCTCGTATCATCGGAATGGAGATACCTTTGGATATCCCTTACGACCACCCTCAGTACACGGTTGGCGAGAAGGCAGCTACTAGCCGGTTGGGTAAGTTGGAAGATAAGGTTGACTCCATTAAGGTGAATGGAATGCAGATAGGCGGCACAGGAAGCGGTAATGGTGGAGGTGTCTATGTCATTGGCATGAACGATACCACTCCTGCATCCGATAGTAACGTTTATTCTGCTAGACGCTCTAGGATGGAGTTTGTATCTAGGCTGCTGGATAACACCGCAAAGGGCACCATCACTTGGGAAAAGGTGCAGAAGTTCTTTAGTGGATTGCTTATCGGTAACTCCAACAATGAGAACGGAGGATCCTGGACTCCAGATGCAGAAGGTCGTTCGCACCTCATCACAGATTACTTGGAGGTAAGAATGAAGGCTATCTTCGAGGAGCTGGTTATCAATAAAACATCCACCATCGGTGGTAAGGAGATAATCTCTCCTGCTGGCGGCGTGGTGGCTCATAAGGTAGAAGAGGTTACTGTGACATATAACAATGTGTCACAGAAGGCTTATCGTTGCTATTTCTTAGCAGAGCAGGAAGGCGATGCCGTGGATAATGATTTCGCTGTTGGCGACCAAGTGCGCTCGGAATCATTCAATGTTCGCAAGGGCACTTATCACAAGGCTGGCAATCACTTCTATTGGCGATTGGTAATCGGTCGTGATGAAGACCCTGTAGAGCTGGAAGGAAAGAAATATCACTACATCGACCTCTCCGATACCGATTGCGCTACGGCAAGCGACGTACCTGCTAAAGGTGATGTGCTCAACCAGTGCGGTAACAGAACCGATGTAGAACGTCAGAACTGCCTTATCTTCTCGGCGGTAGATACCTATTCGCCATCCATTAGCCTCTATCACGGCATCAACAGCTATTCCTTTGCTAATAGGGAGTACGTGGAATATGGTGTGAATAAGCAGAATAACAAGGCTTTCTTCCACGTCTACGGAGATATGTATGTAGGTGATAGACCTACAAAGGAGAATGGCTATGAGGGCAGCTCTTATATCAGATATGATAGCAGCACTAAGCAAATGTCTGTTAAGGCTAAGATTTCCGCTAAATCCACTGTGGATGGCAAGGAATTGTCTCAGTATTTCAAGAAGATTGGCGAATTGCAGAATCAGGTGGATGGTGCTATCGAAACGTGGTTCTATGATGGTGTTCCTACCTTGGAGAATGCCCCAGCCATCAGTTGGAAGACCGATAAGGATAAAGAAATCCATCTTGGCGACCTTTACTACGACAACAAGACGGGCAAGGCATACCGCTTTGCCAAGGATAGCAACACCTATAAGTGGACTATCATTACAGATACCGACATCGCCAAAGCCCTTTCCGATGCAAGAATGGCACAGGAGACCGCAAACGGGAAAATGAAGGTGTTCAGCGTTCAGCCTACGACACCTTATCAGGTTGGCGATATATGGGTTAATGCCACTTATCCTTCTGACGGCAGTACCTACAAGAATGAGGTATTGCGCTGTCAGACCAACAAAGCGGCTGGTTCTCAGTTCGCCATCGGTGATTGGATTAAAGCATCTAAATACACCGATGATACCGTTGCCAACGCAGCCAAAAAGGCAGCAGAAGATGCTCAGAAGGCGGCACAGACCGCACAGACGGACATTAAGAACCTCGGAAAGACGGTCACTGATAATAAGAAGGAATTCGATAATTATGTTACCGATGGCTACCTAGAGCCTTCCGAGATTGCAGCAATGGCGCAGGATTCTAAGCGACTTGAGGATGATTTTGCGGCTGCACAGAAGTCGTATAATGAGGTGAAGGATGCAGAGGTACTGAAGGACACCAAGGAACTCACTGACCTCAACACCGCTTTTGCTACCCTCACGAGTGCCAAAACGGAACTCATCAAGTTTCTTTCAGATATATCTAAAAGATACAATGAGACTGATACCGACGGCAAGGCTGCTATCGTCTCAGCCGTGGGAACGAAGTTCACCAACTTCCAAAGCGCATATTCTGCCTTCTATGACAAGCTGGGTTTGGCAAACGCATATATCACTAGGAAGATATATGGTGACTTGAAGCAGAATATCACAGACCTCGCAGGTTACAAGTATCTCAAGGATGCGCTCGGTCAGACTACAGATATTGACGGTGGTCTTGTAATGACAACGCTCCTTGCGCTGAGAGACGGAGACGGAAACGTTCAGAGCGGTATCAACGGAGCAATAGACCCGAATAGAGGAAAGAAGAGTATCGCAACATGGTGGGGCGGTCAGATGGTGGATAAGGACTATAATAGCGGAAATCTTACCCCTGCGACCTCCCTCATCCGCTTCGACGGCTCTGGCTACCTTGCCAATGGTGCTATCTGGTGGGATGTGAGCGGAAAGGTTCACGCAGACCCGACATCGTTTATCATCAGCGAAAAGAATCTTGGCGCATACCTCATCTTCTTCGAGCCGACTTGGAAGGAAGGAAGTGCAGGAACGAGCGTTGCCGACCTTGTATCACTGAAGCCAAACGCACCATTCTCTAAACTTGGTGTATCGGGCGATGCTACCTTCGAGGGCGCAATCTCCTTCCATGGCATTAAGCTCACGTATGATTCCACAAACAAGGCTATTAAGATTGATGGTAATCTCTATGCCACAGGCGGTATCACGGCATACGGAGCAGGAGCATCTACCACGGGCGGTGGTGGCGGCTTGAACGGCAGTGTGAAGAGTTATTCAAATGCCTTGAAGCTTACATCAGAATCGCTGAGTGAGATTGCCTCTGCCTACTCCATCAAGGCTCTTGATTCTCGTATCTCCAGCTTGGAAGGTGGTAGTGCTACTGCTATTTCTGTCAGCGGTAGCGGTAATGCGGTTACGTCTGTCACCAAGAATGGTACTACTATCAGCGTAGTTAAAGGTAGTACGTTCTTAACTAGTCATCAGTCACTTGATGGTTACGTTAATGCAATATCTGTAAGTGGAAGTGGGAATGCTATCACGTCTGTATCTAAAAGCGGAAAGGGTATTACATTTACTAAAGGTGCTACATTTTTAACTTCTCACCAAAGTCTTGCTAACTATTATACCAAAAGTAGTGTAGATTCACTTCTTAGTGGTAAGTCGGCAACTAGTCATACACATAGTGTTAAGATTAACGGTGTTACTAAAACTATTGCAGCTACTGGTGGAACTGCTGTAGATTTAGGAACTTATCTTACTAGTCATCAATCTCTTAATGGGTATGCTACGCAATCTTGGGTTAAAAGTCAAGGTTATCTTACTAGTCATCAAGATGTTAGTGTTCTTACTATGGCTAATGATAGATATTATACTTCTGGTCAATGGGGTATAAATATGAGAAATTCCGATATTATTGGAGTTAATAGCATTTATACTAATGATGTATCTGAGACCCCTACTGAAGCTATTCTATTTTGTAGAAGTAACGGTAACTATGATGGTATTCGTGCAGTAAATGGAGAGTTATATTTTAGCGATAATGTAGTTAGAACTACTCAAAAATATAATGCTGAATATAAAGTTTATCATACAGGTAATCTTACTAAACTTAGTCAACTTACTAATGATAAAAACTTTGTTACTGGTTCTGTAAGTGATCAAACTATTACTATCAATGGTGTTTCTACTACTTGGCAAAATACTTGGAGAGGAATTACTGATAGTTATAGTGGTACTTCTACTGGTACAAGTCTTAGTCAAAAAGGTGCAAATAGTTTATATAATGCTTTGCATAATGGCTATGCTAGTAGTGCAGGAAATGCAGACACAGTAGATGGTTATCATGTTAATGGCAGTAATGTTGCACCCTATGGACATATACCTAGTATAGAAAACGATGGAGTAATGGAAGTAGGTAAATATATTGACTTTCATAATGATAATAGCGGTAAACATGATTTTTCTACTAGATTACAAACTACTGGTAATTATGGAAATTCAGTTTATTTGCCATCGCATAATGGTACATTAGCGTTAATTTCTGATAATGTAGCTTCTGCAACCAAACTTGCAACAGCAAGAAGTATTTGGGGTCAAAGTTTTGATGGTACTGGTAATGTTAATGGAACAATATACATAAATAATAGTAACTCTAGTAATGGAGCTATACGATTAAATAGTGATATAAGTTCTAATGCTCGTATATCAGCTATAGACGACCAAGTAATATTTAATACTGGTAATGCTATTCGTTTTGGTGAAACTGCTTGGGATTGGAATAAATGGGCTGGACTTAAATATACTCATTCTAATAAAACTATTTATCTTGGTATAGCTGATGGTTCTGCGTTTAATGCTAATAGTGCACAAATGGATGGTACGCTTAGACTTGCAGGTATTAAAACTGTAACTCCTGATAGTGGAGCTAGAATTGGAGGTAGTGGTGGTAATTTATATTTAGGTAATGCTAATAATTCTGGTTGGGTATGTACTCAAGATATATGTAGTCAAACTAATTCTAGTCTTTGGTCTATAAGACAAGACGGTAATGCTTATTTTAATAGTATTAATATTAACAGCGGTGCTACATTTAATGGTCCAGTTAAAGTTAACAATATGCTTACTGCTAGAGGTATAATGTTTACAACTGCTGATTCAAATGCATATGGTACGTCATTACAAAATTGGGATGGTAGTATTGGGGCTCATGTTACTAATATGTTTAATGGTATAGACAGTAATAATATAAGTATGGAATATTCAACAAACGGAGGAAGTTCTTGGCTTACATATACTGATAATCCTAATTATTTATTTAATCTTATAAATGATAATTCTGATACGGAAAATTTCTATTTAGGTAATAATGTTATAAGTGGTAGTAGCGATGCTGATAAACTTACTCAAATAAAGAAAAATCAACTTAGAGTTACTATAAAAATACCTCCTGAAGTTTATCAAGAACTTGCTTGGATAAGCGTTGATGTAAATAATGGAGTTAGCATAAAATGCCAAGTATATTTAGGAAATAGTAGCGGTGTTTACACAGAATATGTTTCTAAAGTACTTGTTGGTTGGTCTCACAGATGTGACATTTGTGTTGGTCCTTTAAATGTAAATGTTGGTAATGATACTTATCGTTATGTAAGATTAGTATTTAGTCATCTTAATAGTCATACTGCATTAAGAAATGGTATTATTAGTAGAATTAGAGCTTTAGCTTTAACTAAATATAATAATGGGTCTGGAAGATATAATATTAGTACTACTGGTCATATATATAATTATGATTATAATATGAATACTTACTTCCCTAATAGCATTCTTGCTAAAGGTGGAGTTACAGCTTATCAATCTTCTGACATCCGTTTGAAGCAGGATTTGCGCAAGCTGGACTACTTCGGTATCATCAAGGCAATGGGTGGCACGTTCGGCTTTGCTTGGAAGAAGGACAATACAAGGTCTATCGGTTGGATTGCCCAGCACGTCTTGTGCAACCCTCACTTAAAGGACATCGTGGAGACTGACGAGAAGGGCTACTACAAGATTAACTACTGGTCTCCGAAGCTGATTGCAACGGCATTCGGTGCTATCGAGCAGGTGGGCGATGAGGTCAGCAGGTTGAAGGCTCGGGTGGTCTTCCTCGAATCAGAGGTTCAGCGATTGAGTGGAGATAAGGAAGACTGCAACAAGAAGAGATTAGATAACAAGAATATTAATTCATTAAATTAGATTAGAAAATGGAGAATTTAAAGATTAACAAGAAAAGTGAACAGACAGCTGCCACTTATACCAAGGGCGGCTATCGAGTAGAAATCACCTACAATGTTGACAAGACGGGTGGCAACATTGAGAGCATCAATATGAGTATCTATGGTGATCCAAATGGCAACTATCTCGGCAATGCCAACGCAAGCTACAACGGCAGCGAGCTGACCTACAACATCAGCGGTGTTCCTCTGAGCAAGCTCAGTGAGGTATCAGCATTGATTAAGGAGGTCAATTCCGCTATCGCCGCTAATATGGCAAGCGAGGCAGCAGAGTAAGTATCGTGAGCATTAACGCATGGTGGCTCTTATAGAGCTGTCTTGCCTAGTGTTCAATGTAACAGTAGAGCGAGTTGTTACCAAAGAAGTTGTAACAGAATAAGGAACTGAAGTTGAATATTTAAAAAATAAAGATTATGTCTTACAATAGTGAAACTGGAATTATTAGTGCTCCTGTTAGCATTGATGATGTTAAACAAGCTCTTGGAGAGAGTAGTAATGACCTTGCTACTCTTTGTAAGAGTGTGAATTTAAATCCATATTCTAAATATAAACCTGTCAATCTTTATAATAAACCTTTTGTTACAGATACTTTAAATTCAGATAAACAAAGTTGGAGTTCTTCAAGTAGAGGTTGGTGGTTAGGTAATAATAGTTTAAGTGACCAAGTATACACTATTAATACAGTAAGTTCATTTGAAGAATTAAGTATTAAAGGTGCATGGAATTATAATATGCCTTTTGGAACTAGTCAATCTCCCTATAGACTTAGTGATTTTATTGGTTATAATACCGAAGATTATAGTTATCAAGACCCTATACGTTTTTCTACTGGTATACGAGATACTATATATTTAGACCAAACTTATTATTTAAGATTTTATTTTGGATATGAACCTATAAATTCAAAGAATACTATATCTTTTGAAGATATACTAGCTTTATTATCTGCTTTTAATAAAGAATGGTATCCTGCTGTATGTATATATAATAAAACCAAAAAACGTATGAAATATCTTTCAGGTACTGTTCCTATAAATAATGCTTCTGTTAGTTATAATGATAAAATACCTGATAGTGAGTTTATTGTTAATTTTAAAAATCAATCCATTAATAGTAACAATGGTAGTAATAGTTTAGGTTTTAAAAGTGAAGTTAATGATGAAATTTATATAGCAGGACTATTATGTCCTGTTGGTGGAGTTGATGATAATTATTTTTATACATCTGTAACACCTTGTCCTATAAATAATGATGTTACTGGACAAACTATAGATATTTCTGGCTATCTATTTAATAAAGTTACTATAAGTACTAAAGGAAAACCTACATATTATACTACAGTAGAAGTAAAAGTTACTAATTTTACTGTTAATACGTATTATGGAGGACATTATTATATAGATGGTAATAATGGATATATTGTATCAGCAGATAAATATATAGAATTTAGTTTTACGTTAGATTTTGGTACTACTTCGTTAGTAAATTTACGAGCTAATATAAGTTCATTTGGTCAAACTGAATTAAATAATCTGTCAATACCTGTAGCAACTGATATAAATGTTTATGCTCCAAAACGTTATTTAAAAGTAAGTACAGAAAATGTAATATTAACTGCTTATGCTACAAAAGAAGATGCAGAAAATGAATATGGTGGTTTTACTACAACACAGATACCTATTGTAAATAAGATAGAAGACTATCCTCAATATAAAATTAATAATTGGAATATAGCTTTAACTTTAGATTCTGATAGAAGAGACCATGATACTTATTATGAAGCATTTGATTTTAAATTTGTTGGAGAAGTTAGTGGAATGCATACTTTACCAATATATAAATCATAATATTAATATTATAATTAAAATTTAAACACAATGGAAATTAAAGTAACTAAAATTGTAAGTATGACTTCTAATGTAGAAGCTACTGTAAATGAACTTAGTATTAATGCTAATGTTCGAGTTCGTAACAAAGATACTATCGAAGGTGTAGATAGTGGTAGTGTAAATAAATAGTACTGGTAATCAACTAGCTAGTTTTAGTTATTACGGAAGTAACAAACGAAGAATATTGTATAACATAAAAATAAAGAAACAATTATGAAAAAGATTAAGACAATCGAGGCTGTTGCAGCCTACAGAACATTGAAGGCATTGAAGACATCATCAATGAGTGATGATGCCGCTATGCGAGTTTGGAAGAATATGAAGGCTCTGCGCCACGTAGCCGATACCTACGACAAGGATGTGGAGGAAGCACAGGAGAGCTTGAAGGACGATAAGTTCGAGGAGATGCAGCGCAAGCTTCAGGAGTGCCAGCAGTTGGAGCAGAAGCACGCCAATGAGGGCTACGAATACACCAAGGACGATTCAGCCAAGTTCGCTGAGGTCAATGAGTACTTCTTCAATCAGAAGCAGAAGACCGAGAAGTACTTCTCAGACCTTGCTAATGCCGAGGTAGAGGTAGCCATCGAGGCAGTTGATGAGAAAGAGCTTTTCAAGGCTGCTAAGGATTGCGGCTTGAAGTTCGCAGATATGGAGAGCCTTGAGGTTGTGATAGGATAAACACTGATAGCGTTAGAATTTGGCAAGAAAGCCGTTCTAACGCTATTTTTGCAACCATCTACTTTCAGATTGTTACTTTTTATAAAGTTTAACACAGAAATATTCTCATTTCCGCTGGTTTTGTGCAAAAGAGTGTAACTTTGCAACATCATTTAATTAAAATCAACGCTTATGAATAAAGAAGACGAAGACAACCTGTTAAAGTGGTTGAAAGACAAAGATGTCAGTGAGGTTATGGACTTACTGATGCGACACGGTAATCGGTATAGCAGAAGGATTCTGAAATTTTTCAGATGGTTTTGCAAGTACGTTCCTATCACGCTTATGTGCTTTCATGCATACGGCATTTATGAATTCTCTCAGCATCCTCGTGAAATGTTCATCCCTTATGCGGAGAATGCAACTTGCTATCTCTACATATATTTTATGGTGTACGTCCTGCCAATGGTTTTGATATTAGCAAGCCGATTTTTCTTCTTGTGTTGGAGATACCGCATTCCATTCTTCTACTTTGCAAGCATCAATGCGGCTCACATTGTGGAATGGAGCTGGTATACCACCAAAGATATGGTAGATTCTTGTTTTACAGTCATGGTAGTAACGGCAATATTCTATCTGTACTCTTTTGTGGATTTGTTTATCAGCAGGTCAAAGTTAGGACGTAAAATCTGTGCATAATGGGAAAGATATTGAATTATAAGTTGCTCGGCACGGCTTTTAAGTCGTTGGCTGACGCTTGCTTTAAAGCTGACGAGCAACAGCGAAATGGTGAGAAAATCACCGCTTGCGGAATGAGCGATGAGGATATTGATAGATTATGCGACATCATTCCTAACATGCTCAACCCTATGATGAGCACCGAGGAGGTCAAGGAGAAACTGCACGTTTCTGATGCAACATTGAATCGTATGGTTGCTAGGGGTGACATTCCGAACGGAGAATGCAAAAAGCGAGGGCACACCCGATATTTTAAGAAGTGGGATATACTGCACTTCATTAAGAGTAAGAGAAAATAATAGTTGAACATGTAAGTATTCCTTACAAGTTGAGTAAGAGAGGTAAGTGATTGCCTCTCTTTTTTATATGTTAGAATAAAGTTTTGCACTTTTTCGTGAAATCTATTTGATGATTAAATATTTTGTTGTATATTTGCAGCGTTATTGTTTAATCATCAAATAGTTATAGTATGGCAGATAGAATTAAAGATATTGTTGTAGGCGTAGTTCTTGCACTCCTCGCCTATCTTAAACCGATTGAAGGCGAGTTGTCTTCGCTTATGATCGTCTTCACCCTCAACTTTATTTTCGGTTATCTTAGTGGCATGATTGCAAAAGGAGAGAACTTCGAGTTGAAGAAAGCAGTTGTGTGCATCGGTCACGCTACCGTGTTCTTCGTCCTTTGTGCAGCAGTATATGCAATCGGGCGATTCAAAGGACAAATGGAAGGCTCCGTTCAATGTGTTTCTTTTATCTCGTATCTAGTATTGTGGTTCTACGGATGCAATATTCTGAAGAACTTGAAACAGATTTTCCGAAAGGGAACACCACCTTGGTATGTAGTGAGTTTCCTCTATTATCTCATGCGCTTCAAATTTATCGAGAAGATTCCATATTTGTCAGACTATCTAAATTACACGGAAAAGGAGGAAAAGATATGATGTTAGCGATTATTATGGTGGCAGCTATTATAGTAAGCATTATTGTATTTGGCTGCATTATTCAAAGAAATGATTATAGCGAGGAGGAGAAGTAAACATGGCTGATTCTAGTAAACTCGTTCCGTTTATCCTCAGTTGGGAAACGGACAAATACACAAATAACAAGAAAGATAAGGGCGGTCCAACAAAATACGGCATCACCCTTGCTACCTGGAGAAGAGTCGGGTATGACAAGAATGGTGATGGTGTTCTTAATGAAGAAGACGTAAAACGCCTTACTGAGGAAGACTTTCATCGAGTTTTCAAGCAGAACTATTGGAATGCTTGCAAGGCAGATAAAATACAGGATCAGAGCGTAGCCAATATGCTAGTAGACTTCGCTTATAATAGCGGAGTCAGCAAAGCGGTAAAACATCTGCAACTTGTATTAGGTATCACAGCAGATGGTATTATCGGTAATAAGACGCTGTATGCCATTAATAAATCCAATGGAGAAAGACTATTCGAAGCCTTCAAGAAGGATAGAAAAGCTTATCTAAAGAGAATAGCAGTCGGTGACCAGAAAGGTTTTCTTAAAGGATGGCTTCGCAGACTTAGCTACATTACGTATGGTAATCTAAAATTGAATAAATGATGAAATGGTATGATATAAGATATTGGAAATGGGCAACCATTACACTAGTGGTAGGTCTTGCGCTTGTTTCTGTCTTAGGGTGCAGTACTCCTAGAGCAGTAACTACACAAACCTTCATCACAGACAAGCAGAGTGAAAAGAAATTCGATTCCCTCTTCACTACCCGATTGTCTTATGCCTTCGAGCAATGGCAACATATCCAAAAGCGAGAAACAGAAAAGGCTAAAAAAGATAGCAGCTATGTAAAAGATAGCACAGCAACTCGATATGATGCGCAAGGGAATAAGATTGGCGAAGATCGTTTTCATTACGAAAGTCACTATTTATTTGAAAAGGAACGAAGAATGCTACTCGATACCATCAGTACATATAAAGCATACAAAGATAGCTTTATATATTACAGAGAAAGATGTGACTCATTATCAAAGATTGGTACCTCTCAGTTCTATAAGATTAACGCTCCTTCTATAAAAGAGAAATCTCTGTCAAGTATGCAGAAGATATTCTTAAAAACGGGGCAGATGTTTTGGTTCTGCTTTATACTCATAGTTATGTACTTATTATATATATCAAGGAAGAAAAAGAAATGTTCTTAGAAAAGTTGTTTAATTAAGGTTTTAAGATTTATTTTTGGATAACTAGGGCGACTACTCGTGATGAGCGGTCGCCCTTTTTGTTTGCAAAGTAAATTCTTCCGTTCTAAGAGGATAAAAAATGAGTCTACCTACTATCACCATAAACCACTGATTTAGAGTCACTAACGAAAACTATGATAGCCTTATAGCTTATTTCAAAACAATTTTCTAACTTTGCACACGTAACGTTACAAATAGTGTTAGTTAAATATTAAGGTTAAATTAAAAATTCGGGATATGGAAAGTAAAACTTACGTGTTCAATCCAGAGAGCGGCACAAGCGGCACAGGCTCTAATGGAATCTTGGCTATGCTTCCTGCACTCATGCAGAGACAGGGTGTTGACCCAGGTCTTATTGCACTCTTGAACAACCGTGGAAACGGAAATGGTTGGGGTGAAGACATCTTTGCTATCCTTTTGTTGTTCATCCTTATGGGCAATAATGGTATGGGACTCTTCGGAGGTAATCGCTGCATGGGTTCTAACGGACAGGGCGGTGTTGTGCCAATGCTTAACAATGATGCCAATACAGCCGTTATCATGCAGGCTGTTCAGCGCAATGGTTTCGACGTTCAGAGCTTGGCTACAGCCCTCAACACATCAAGTGACGCAGTCATGGCTGCAATCAATGGCTTAGGTCATCAGATTTGCAACCTCGGCAATCAGATGGGCATGAATGCTAATCAGATTTTGACTGCTATCATGCAGGGTAACAATGCCATCGCTACTCAGTTGGCAGAATGCTGCTGCAAGACCAACAATGCCATAACTGCTATGGATGGCAACCTCAAGTTGTCTATCTGTCAGCAGACCCACGCCATCAATGATACGGCAAATGCCAATGCTTTGATGCTCCGTGACAAGGCAGATGCTAACAATCAGTCTGTCTTGGCTAAGTTGGATCAGATGCAGACACAGGCAATGCAGGATAAGCTCGATGCTTTGAGAGAGAAGAATAGTGCTCTGCTTGCTCAGATTTCAAACGAGCATCAGACACAGGCTTTGCAGTCTTATCAGGCGCAGGTCATCACACCAGTAAATGCAGCTTTGGCTGCACTGCAGGCAGAGGTGGCTGGTATCAAGTGCAAGTTGCCTAATACCATCAGTGTTCAGTACCCTCAGTACGGAGTATTCAACAAGGACGTTTATACTGCTGCCGCCATGGGAGCTTATGCAGGTGATGTAGCGGCTTCTCGTTCAACTGTAGGATGCGGTTGTTAGGAAAGGAGGTAACTATGTTCCCTTTATATCCATTCAATCCATTTATTCCAATCGGTCAGAGGAACCAAATCAAACGTATTGATGTAGGCGGTATCTATGAGCTGAAGACAAATGCTCAGCAGGTCACAGATGCGAGTGTTGATTATGGTATCAATCCTTGCTACTACAATGCTTTGCCTTGCGAGTGCATTGTACTCTTGAAGATACATCAAGGAGTTGCCGCAGCAAGTGCAGCACTTCCTGTCACAATCGTAACTCCAAATAGTGGGTCGACCACTATTAACGGAACCGCCAACACTAGCGGAACTACTTCCGGCACAACAAAGGTGCCAGTTGTTGATCATGCGGGAAATGCAGTGACGGGAGCTAGCGTTTCTGAAACTACGGAGGCTTTGGCATACATCAATAAGAAGAGCGGTATTATCCGACTGCTTGGGTTTCAGCAGCCTACAGGCGGCTAACAGAGTATTAACTATGGGACAGACTGAAAAGTCTGCCCCTTTAAAAGAGAAAGAAAATGTTTCAAGGACTAAGACAGTCTTCTCTCTTCTACATCTTAGACAAGGGAGGAGAAAAGCCGACTCTAAGAATCGGTCAAGTAATATCGGTCAGCAATCCTCAGCAGAAATATCCTAGCTACGTGCCAGGACAGACTCCGACATTGGAGACGACCGTTGATGTTAAGGTACAAGTAGAAGACCAGCAGGTCAATTTCGAAAAGCTGCCATCTACGGCACAGATAGTGAACTTCGGCAATGAAGGTGTTGTTGTCAGTGACAGCAGAGAAGCTATGTGCGCAGAGATTGATGCTATGTTGCGACATTCAAAGGGAGTCGTGGAAAGTGTAGATTACCACAATGGAGTTATAAGCTCCTGCGAGGAAATGCTCACTAGAATCAACCCACAGATTGCTAAGGAAAAGCAGCAGGAAAAAGACATCAATAACCTCAAATCAGAGGTCAGCGGCATGAAGGGAACGCTATCCAATATTGAATCCATGCTGTCTAAGGCTTTGAGCGGTAACAATTTTAAAAAGTAATTGCTATGGGATATATGGTAGAAATTACGGAAAACAAGTTCGATGAGCTTGTTGACAACTGCGAGGAAATGGTTCGAGCAGGTGGCAAGGTTATGAAGTGCTTGGATAGTCTGAAGCGTGAGCGTATGGGTAATCGTATGCCAATGCCAGACTATCGTGACAAGTGGGACGATGAAGATTGGCGTGACGAAGACCGCTATGGAGAGCGACGCTACTATGGTCGCCGTGGCGGTGGACGTTACTAATGTTTAATTCGGTGGTGGGGATTTTTCCCTGCCACCCTTAAAAGAAAGAGCTATGGGAAAATGTAGAATGCCTTTGGATGCTTACGATATGAAGCCAGAAGGAATGATAGCATATCTGAGATATAATGGCTGGCACTTCAACAAGAAGGCTTGCGAATGGGCAGTCAGTCAGATGAGAAAATACAACCCAGTCACCAAAAAGGATGAGGAGGTTGACTATATGGATAAGGAGAAGGTTGAATCCATCCTTACCAAGCAGGGAGTGACGCTTGAAAATAATGTAGGCTATGATCATGTCTATGTGGCAAACATGGTTAAAGCTGATTTCTATAAGTCTTCCATCGAGGACGAAGCTCACATGGCTTTGTTCGTGAAAGATATGGTTGATGATACCGATCAGAAGGATGGCTTCATCTTTAACAGATTCTATGCCGATTGCAACCATAATGGCATCGGCATTCCATGGGATGATATTTTATGATAAGTCAAGAGATATATCTAGAAAAGTACGATTGGAAAGTTCTTGTGTTTTACGGTTTGGAATCATCAGATACCGATGAGGTATGCAACTCCCTTGTGCAGATAGGCTGCACAGAAAAGGCAGTCGAAAGCGCAAGGGAGCATTGCTTACGAGGAATACCGAACACAGGTCTAACCTACTCCAATCTTGCAGGTAGGAAGAGCGTGGTTGCTATTAGCAGGACCACATCAGAATATGAGTTCGTGAATACTGCCACACACGAAATGTTTCATGTTGTCACTCATATCTGCGAATCACTAGGTATCGACTTGAAAGACGAAGAGCCTTGCTATATGATGGGATGGCTCTGCCAGGCAGTTAGTAGGATATTCATTTAAAATTTAGAAATATGACGGACATTAAATTAATGGTGGATGCTGCAAGGCAGCTAAACCAAACTTGGAAAATGAGTAGTAATGATTTGGAGACAGGAAATATACCAAACGATGTGTATAATGCTTTGTGCGAAGTGGATGAAGCCGTAACCAATCTGATTGACAAAGTCGGCGAAGCTACAAAAATCATTACATTAAGCAGCATCTACAAGAACGCATAAAGTTCTGACACTCAATGAGTTAAATTTAGTATTTTTAACTAAAATAAAATGTGGTATATTTGCATATATCACATTTTTTTTGTACCTTTGCATATAGAAAGAGTGGTTATTTTGACTAACCACAGATTATGTTGAACCAATTAAAATCTTAAAAAGATGGAAGAAATTAAGGAAATCAAAAAGAATTATGAAATGGGATTCATTTCGTCCCATGAATTTCTTTGTGAATATGCAGGTGTCCTTTCTAAACTTGGAGCGCAGGGTGAACTGATTGATGCTATGAATACAGTATTAGCTCCGCTTGCAGATTTCACAGTGAAGGACATCTTGAATGCCAGCGATGACGAGAAGAAACAGATTAAGGACTTCTTTAATTTTAAGTAGATATGGAAACCATTCTTTTAATAAACGGATTAATTTTTCTATTTGTCGTAGCGATAGTAGATTTAGCAATGAAACATTAATAAAATAAGCCCTCGACAACACGGTCAAGTCACTTATATGAAAGCTATTAAAGTAGCATTATTCTTTGAAATGATGAAGAATATGATGATTCAGTACTCATGCGACGAGTTGCAGGGCACTACTTTCAGAAGTCATTTTGGTGCAGTTGGGTTAGGTGATGCACAGGAACGAAACGGTTTCTTCCTGGCAGCCTATATCACAGACAACTCAGTATCACAGGATATTTTTATGGATTGGGTAAGAATGTATCTTGATGACGCAGTTGTATATAAGTATGATTCTCCTTATCAAGAGAAGGATGTGTTAGATAAAGAATTAATGTACATAATTGAGATTAAAAATGAAGACTAGTAGCTTATATGTTACCCGCGATGATTCAATGTATGACACAAAGAGTGGGTTTGAGACTTACGAGGAGGCCAATGCCTATCGTGAGGAGTGTCAGAGAGGCTGGATCAATCATGCCGACTATGTTTTTCTTATAACAAGAGACTCTGCCGGGAATTTTGTCAAAGAGACAAACTTGACAAAAGCAACAAAGGAAGAGAGAATCAAGCTTCTTGAAGAAGCAGGCATTCCATTGAAATAATTTGTAACCAATTAAAATATTAAAGATTATGACAACAGCAACAAATTTGAGTAAGGCTGCCGAAGATATGGTAGCAGTTCCTTCTTCAGTTAATGAAGACAAGTTCTTTGATTTCGAGAAAGCCAAGACTCAGGCAATCACTCTCGAACAGTTGAGTCGTACACACCGCGAGGATGATGTTTACGGAAATCCGCTCCGTGGCATCTATCACTTTGACCTTTTCAACAAGGTCATTGATGAGTGTACAGAGCTCGGCTACAATGTGGAGGTTTATGATATGTTTGCAGCACAGAACAGAGACCGTCAGTCGCCTGGAGTGGTTCGCCTCCCACAAGTGGAAGCGGTCAAAGGTCAGCATGCGGTAGAGGCGCATATTCTCCGCCGAGTTTATGCCAATATTCGTATCACTGATTTTGATAATGATGAGACTACTACTAATGTGGCCGTAGCCTTCCATCAGAAAGGTATTCAGATTGGATTCGGTCCGAATGTGATGATTTGCCACAATCAGTGTATGCTCTCTCCAGAACTGTATATGTCCAGCTATTCCGAAAAGGGCAAGAAGGGTTCCGGTATGGAAGTGGCAGCAATGCTTGATACATTAAAATCATGGCTGGTCGATGCCCGGCACATTATTGAGACTGATCGTGAGCGTATTGCCAAGATGAAGGAGACACGCATTACTGCAGAACAGATGTTCTTGCTCATTGGTTTGATGACTGCTACCAGAGTAAAGGCAGATACATCACGAAAGTCTATTCGTGAGAATATCACCTACCCTCTCAATCAGTCACAGATTACACTCTTTACAGAGGATATGCTGGAGGCCTATCACGATAAGGAGTTTGTAACTGCCTGGGATATGTATAATTCTGCTACCAACTTGTATAAGGCTAACAGAATGGATATCCCTGCCCTTTTGCCACAGAACAGGGCAATGGTTAACTTCATGAAGGCCAATGGTCTGATAATTTAATTGGTTCGAAAGGAGCTTCCAAGGGTTAGTCCTTTGGTTGCTCCTTATATAGAACGTAATCCAATACTTTTCTATTTGCAGCGTCTATATTGGCAACACTCTTGTCAATATAGATAGCTGTTGTCCTGTTTCCATGGGAATGTCCCAATGCTTCGGCAATGATTTCTTCGGGTATTCCTATGGAGAAGGCTATTGTTGCCCACGTATGCCTAGCCCAATACAGAGAGATATGATCAAACAGAGGATTATGCTTTGTATGATATTCCTTCTGAAAATCATGAGCTTTCTTTTTCTCGTTCCTTTCTTTAGTGATAGGGCCTATTGCCTTTAGTCCCTTGTTTGCTTTGCACACAAATTGCTTATAGTTCCTCATGTTCTCTGAGAAATTGACTAGATTTGTCTTTCCTCTATACCTATTTATTATCTGTATGGCTTCCGGTTCTAGTCTGATGCTATACAGTCTTCCGGTCTTCTTTCGTCTATACAGTAATCTTCCGTCTACAACATTCTCATCCGTACAATTAAGAATATCGGCAGGGTTTATCCCGATCAAGAAGAATGTAAGCTTGAAATAATCCAGGTACTTCTGCTGCCATGGCTGCACATTATAATTAAATAAGGTACGTAGTTCATCTACAGAAAGTGAACGTTTTTCTGTCTGTTCCGGATTTATATCGAATGTTCTCATCGGATAATGGCTGGTTATCTCGTTATCGATGGCATCGTTGAAAACGGCACGTATGTTTCTGAAATGTATATTCCTGGAGTTCTTCTTTAACCCTTGTCTTACCAACTCGGCATCCAACCTTTTCAGCCAATCCTTTGAGATATCTTCAAAAGCGTAGGTATCTACCTTGCTATCGAAATCGCGCATCTTCTTCAAAGTGGTTGCATATATTTCCCTGGTCCTTTGTGCTGAACGACTATTCATATATTCTATATACCTATTTATAAATAAGTCTTTCTTCTTAACATCAGGGTCTAGATAGGCTACAACCTTATTCTTTATCTGCGTTGAAGTCTGTTTAGTAAGTTCTCCCTTCATCTGCAGTTCCAATATAGCATTTTCAATCTCTACCAATTTGTTCTTGACAAATATTTCCAATCTCTGCTTGTTTGGTGCATCAACTATTCTTTGCTTCTTAGCATCCCATTGTTCCTTTTTCAATTTGACACCAAGAGGAATATAAGCTGCCTGTCGCTTCTTAGTGATGGCAACTTTGAGCGGTGCAGGCTCTCCGTCCTTGACCGCTCTTGTATCTAAGTATAGTTTCGTTGTTATCATTTGCAAGCTATTTGCAAGCAGAATTGTGCAAAAATGTGCAAAAATGTGCAAGAATGTGCAGGATTCTACTTAGTTGGATAAAATACGATATCTTGGAAATACCTAATTTTCAGTGTTTTCTGCGGAAAGAGGGGGATTCGAACCCCCGAACCGGTTTTGCCGGTTACACGCTTTCCAGGCGTGCCTCTTCAGCCACTCGAGCACCTTTCCATATTCCGAAGAACTCTTCTTAATCGCCGCAACATGCTACTGCAACAATTTCGAAGTGCAAAATTATTGCTTTTCCTCCGAAATACCATAACTTTCATTGTTTTTTTATGTTTATTTAAGGAGTTTTGAACGCTTGCGTCCTATACTTGCGATACGGATAGCGGAAAAACCCGCTCTGCATTGAGGTTGGTCTGTCGGGCAAACTCCTCTTCGCTTATGCCATAAGCCTTGGCGAGCGTCTTCATCACTTCTACCACGAAAGCGCTCTCATTACGCTTGCCGCGATAAGGAACAGGCGCCATATACGGACTGTCGGTCTCCAGAACGATGCGATCCAGAGGAACTACAGCAGGGAGGTCTTCACGCAGATGACTGCTTTTGAAAGTAGATACGCCACCAACGCCCAAAACAAACTTATTGAAGGAGAGCAGTTCTTCGGCTTCCTTCTGGTTGCCCGTAAAGCAATGGAAGACGCCACCCGGCAGTTCCTTCTCATACTTTCTGAGCAGATGCACCATCTCGTTCTGCGCCTTGCGGCAATGAATCATCAGCGGGAGCTGGGTTTCTACCGACCATTTTACCTGTTCCTCGAAAGCCTCGAGCTGCTCGTTTTCGAACTCACGGCTCCAGTAATAATCAAGTCCTACCTCTCCGATAGCAATCAAGTCTGAAAACTGAGGAGAACCACCCTTCTGACAGGCATTACCGGTCATGCGATGCTCCTCCAGTATCTTTCGGAGTTCAGCCAGCTGTTCCTTCCAGTCAGCCTTCACCTCTTCAGGATGCAGACCAATCATCGGATAAGCATAGCCCGGATATTCCTTGCTCAATGCCAGGACCGCGTGTGTGGTCTTCACATCGATGGCAGGCAAGAACACCTTGCTTACCCCCGCTTCCTTGGCACGGGCGAAAGCCTCCGCCCTATCCTCATCAAACTCCTCCGCATCAAAATGCGTATGTGTATCTATTACTTTGAACATTGCCCTATCAACTGTCAACTATAAACTATTAACTATCAACTAGTACTGTCGCTTCATCATTTTCTGAGCATACTTTGCCAATTCCTCCTTACGCTCAGCAGGCACATTCACGGCATCCAGATACTTCTTGCTCTGCTCGAAATAATAAGCAATCTTATCCTGCGCCATTTTGTCGATACCAATCTCGTTGTAGAGACGGGTAACGGCAGCCACCTTCTCCTTGCGGTCGAACTCCTTGGCATTCACCCACTTCTGCAGTTCTGCACACTGAGCGTCGTTGGCATGGTTGAAGGCATTGATGAGCATATACGTCTTCTTGTTAGATGTGATATCGCCACCAATCTCCTTACCGAACACCTTGGTATCGCCGTAAACATCGAGGTAATCATCCTGCAACTGGAACGCCAATCCTATCTGCTCGCCAAACTTATACAGGTTCTCTGCATCCTCATCAGAAGCATCGGCAAGGATTGCACCCATCTTCAAGGCACAAGCCAGGAGTACGCTGGTCTTGAGGCGGATCATCTCGATATATTCCTCCTCCTTCACATCATTACGGTTTTCAAACTCCATATCAAACTGCTGACCTTCACCAATTTCCAGGGCAGTGGAAGTAAAGAGTTTCAACACCTTGGCAAGATGCTTTTCATCACATTGAGCCATACGCTCATAAGCCAGAACGAGCATGCTGTCGCCCGAAAGGATTGCAGTATTGGCATCCCATTTCTTATGAACCGTTTCATGACCGCGACGCAAATCAGCATTGTCCATCAGGTCATCATGCAGCAAAGTATAGTTATGATAAGTTTCCAGGGCAACGGCATTCATCAGAATCTTCTCAGGATTGTCCTTGAAAAGATTGTAGCCCAGAAGCATGAGCGTAGGACGAATACGCTTGCCACCCATAGAAAGTACGTATCTGATAGGCTCATAAAGAGACTTTGGCTTTCTTTCGTAAGGCAAATTAGCCAGAAACTCATTTACCATGCTTAAAATTTCATCTGCTGTCTTCATAATAATGTATAATTTATAATGTATAATTTACAATGAACAATTTATAATTTATAGCTGGAACACTACCGGGATGGCAATCATCGTGCGACAGACCTTGCCTTTATCGATGCCCGGTTTCCACTTCGGCATCATCTTCATCACCCTCAAAGCCTCGTTGTCGAGCAATGGATCTACCGAAGTGCTTACCTTGATATTGGCAACACTTCCATCCTTGTTTACGATAAAGGATACCACTACGGTTCCCTGAATCTTACTCTTCTGGGCAGCTACAGGGTACTTCAGGTTCTTGGTAAGCCACTGCATGAAGGCAGACCAGCCACCAGGAAACTGCGGTATCTTCTGCACGACGGTCAGTTTGATAGGAGCCTCAGCTCCCGGATTCTCAATGGGAGTTTCAGGAACCGCTTCCTTCACCTCAGATCCATCCACTACACCCGAGCCGTCGCCGATAACCAGTTCGCTGGTTGTAGAACTGATTTTCTGCGGTGCCTTCTGAGTCTGTTGCTCGGCAGCCTTCACTTCCTGGGTAATTGACTTAGAAGCAGGAGCCGAAACAGCCTCTGCACTCACCATATCTTTCTGGTCGGGACGAGCTGACATTTCCAGATCCTGTGAGAGATCTTCCATCGATTCCGACAAGTCATCATCTCCCTGCTGACCTCTCTGATATTGGAGTCCTACGAAGATGAAAGTAAAAGCCAGCAGCAACCCCAGCAGAAAAAATGTAACCCGCTTATCTTCCAGTTGTGCGCTATTTGATTTCTTAATTTCCACAATAAAAACCGTTTAAAATCGTTATTTCCTACGAAAACATTGCAAAATTACTTCTTATTATTGAAAAAAGCAGTATCTTTGCCAAAGAATTAGAAAATTTAAATGAAAAAATATGTAATTTCCGCAATATTGACGCTTTTTGCGACAATTATTGATGCTCAAGAGAGCCAAACGGGGTATAATTTCCTTCGCTTGCCGGTGAGTGCCCATGCAGCTGCTCTGGGTGGCGACAACATCACCTTGATAGAAGATGATGAGGCACTCATATTCCATAATCCGGCTCTCCTGTCATCAGTAAACGACAAGACGGTCAATCTCAATTATATGAACTATATGTCGGGGGTGAACACTGCCTCGGCTAGTTTCAACCGTATTGTCAACGACAAGGCTTCGTGGGCTGTTTCGGCTCAGCTTGTTGACTACGGCAAGATGAAAGAGACGGATGAGAACAACATCCAGATGGGTGAGTTCTCGGCAAAGGACATTGCCGTTGCGGGTTACTTCTCTTATATGCTCGGTGAAAAGTTTGCGGGTGGTATTGCCGCCAAATTCATCACTTCGTATATTGGCGATTACAATTCTATCGCTGTGGGAGTGGATCTGGGCATCAACTATTACGACCCGGAAACGGAATGGTCGGTTTCATGTGCGGCAAAGAATCTGGGTGGACAGCTGAAAGCTTACGACAATGAATATGAGAAGATGCCGATCGACCTGCAGTTGGGTGTGACGAAACGCTTCGCCAACGCACCGTTCAGGGTATCAGCCACACTGGTCAACCTGAACCATTGGGACAGCAGTCTTCGTGATCATGCCGTAGTAGGTGCCGACATTCTGCTTTCGGAGAGCCTGTGGATAGGTGCCGGCTACAACTTCCGGAGAGCCAACGAGATGAAAATCAGCACCTCAGAAGATGAGGAAAGCAGTCATGGAGCCGGTTTCTCTGTGGGTGGCGGTATCAACCTGGAGCGCTTCCATCTGAACGTTGCCTACGGCAAATATCACGTCAGTAGCAACAGTCTCATGCTGAACGTAAGTTACAGATTATAAATTATACATTAAAGTTAGTTCGAAATTATGAAGAAAATAACAATAGCAATAGACGGATACTCTTCTTGCGGTAAGAGTACGATGGCAAAGGATCTTGCCAAGGAAATAGGTTATGTTTATGTAGATACGGGCGCCATGTACCGCTCGGTAACCCTCTATGCGCTGCGTCATCAGCTCTTCGAAGCAGATGGAGCCGTAAAGACTGAAGAACTGCAGAAGGAGATGAAGAACATCAGCATCTCATTCAAGTTTAATGCAACAACCGGTCGGCCAGACTGCTATCTGAACGGCGAACTGGTAGAAAAGGAAATCCGTTCGTTAGAGGTTTCCAACCACGTTAGTCCGATTGCCGCCGTTCCTTTCGTCAGAGAGGCGCTGGTAGAACTGCAGCAGAAGATGGGCGAAGACAAGGGTATCGTGATGGATGGTCGCGATATAGGTACCACCGTGTTCCCTAATGCCGAACTGAAGATTTTCGTAACAGCCAGTTCACAGGTGAGAGCACAGCGCCGTTTCGATGAACTGAAGGAGAAAGGAATGCCAGCCGACTTCGATGCGATTCTGAAGAATGTAGAGGAGCGCGACTATATCGATAGCCACCGCGAAACTTCCCCACTCAGAAAAGCAGATGATGCCATCACGCTCGACAACAGCAACATGACCATTTCTGAACAGAAGGCATGGCTGATGGAACAATATCAAAAAGCAATAGCAGAATAAGCTACAGAGAAGAGACTGCCGGGTTATTAATGCAAAAATACGTTAAATATACTACTTTTGCCGATAAATTTATTTTATTCGATGAAAAGATTTGGAAAAAAAAACTCCAATTTAGTATCTTTGCAACCATATTAACAAGGTAGTAATGATATAGATTATAAATTTTGAGTTAATTACTGTTTTTTGAAGGTGATAGGTCTTCGGGAGAAGATTTATCACCTGTTTTATTTTCAGACAGTTTATAAAAGATAAACCCACTTGACGTCGTGAAACACGACACCAAATGGGTTAACTAATTAATAACCAATATATTAAGTTTTTCAACCAACGATAAAACTATCCTCTACCCATATACGGTGAAACACCGTACCAAGTATATCAAGTAGCTGATAATCAATATTTTAACTCTTATTACAAAAGAGCAGAGTTTTCCTTGATAATCTTATCCTTGCACTCTTCCATCAGCCACTTCGGCGTACTGGTAGCACCACAGATACCTACCGTTTCCACATCCTTGAACCAGTTCATATCTATTTCGTCAGCACTTTCTATCTGGTAGCTGTTGGCATTCACGCTCTTGCATTCCTTGAAAAGCACCTTGCCGTTCGAACTCTTTCTGCCACTCACAAAGAGGATGACATCATGCTTGCTGGCAAAGGCAGCGATGTTAGGCATGCGGTTAGCCACCTGACGGCAGATGGTATCGAAACTCTTGAAGACAGCGCCCTCAACAATATGCTCCTGGCAATATTCGATGATGCGGTGGAACTCATCGAGACTCTTGGTAGTCTGGGAGTAAAGATAGATATCTTTAGAGAAATCCAGCTGACCGGTTTCCTTCAGCTGCTTCACATCCTCAAACTTCTCTACCACGATGGCATGACTCTCCGTCTGCCCCACCAGTCCGAGCACCTCAGCATGCCCGTTCTTGCCGAAAATCACGATCTGTGCCTCCGGATTGTTGACATACTGCTTCTTGATGCGGCGCTGCAACTGGAGCACCACAGGACAGGTAGCATCGATGATTTCAATGTTGTTTCGCTCAGCAAGGGCATAAGTTTCAGGCGGTTCACCATGAGCACGGAGCAAGACCTTTACGCCCTGCAGTTCCTCCATCTGCTCATGGTCTATCGTGATGAGTCCCGCCTCATGCAGGCGCTCCACCTCCATACCGTTATGCACAATATCGCCCAGGCAGTAAAGTTTACCGCCCTTAGCCAACTCCTCTTCAGCTTTCTTGATGGCAGTGGTTACGCCAAAGCAGAACCCACTGCCGTTATCTATTTCTATCTGCACGATATTCATTTTTAAATCATTGTACATAAATCTTCACCACCACCTTAGCATGGTCAGGGTCATTCGTAATTATGAGGATACGAGGGTGTCTGACACGCGATTTCTTCAAGTCGGCAGCCACAGCCGTCACCTTCATCTTAACGGTCTCTCCTGGCTGAATCTTACTCTTCTTCAGTTTCACCTGCAAGCCCATCGTAAACATCTGCATGCTGCGGATATCCAGTTCCGACTTACCCTTATTGGTAATCAGAATCTCACCCTTCAGCTTCTTCTTTCCATTGAAACTACCCAGATTGAGATCGGTGGCAGACATCTCTATCTTCGGAGCCAGTGCCTTCTTGGCTGGAGTCATGTTTTCGAAACCAGGAAGAAGAACGGCTGATACCACGATTTCCTTCTCAGGCGCAATCTTATCGCCAGGACGCTCACCGAGATAAACCGATGTCTGGTTCAAGCCCAGGTCGCGCAGTTTCTTGGAATCCAGCACGAAACTGATTTCGGCAGAATGACGCGGAGCCACCTTGGAAGGCGATACGAAAGCATGAAGATAGGATGGCAGATGCATCACTACCGGCTCCAGCACTTCGTCGGTAGGATTGAAGATATGAATGCGCTGAACCGGACGGTCGCCACGGTTCACGTCATCAAACTCCACCTCCTGGGCATCACTCTTGATGACACCCAGCATCTCATCGTAAGAACCAGCGAAATCTACTACGCTGCCCACTACCCTTCCCCTCATAGAGAGGATGAACGGCTCTTCATCCGCATTGGTATAGAGGCAAACCTGCTTGGTGAAAGTACCCATCTGCTTGGCATCGTATACCGCCTTGATGACGAAACTTTCGCCGGCAGCTATGCTCGTCTTCGGATAATCTACCTCCGTACATCCGCAGCTTTTCAATACATTGTTGATAACCAACGGCTTGTGCCCGTCATTCTTCAGCACGAATTCGGCAGTTACAGGCTTGTGGAACACCACCTGTCCGCAGTCTACCACCTCGTGCTGGGTTGTAATCTTCTGTGCTGATGCAGGCAGCGCCAACAGCGCTGAGAGCATCCATATATTCATCCGTTTCATACTATTCTATTTTAAATTATCAATCTATAAACTTTTAACTATCAATTATTAACTTTCAATTCATAGGTCTCTGTGCGGCCACCAAACTCCGGACTGTAGGTACACTCAGCGGTGCAAGTTCCGCTCTGATAGTCGCCCTTTCTATCCACGTAATACTCCATTTCTACGATGTGCTTACCTTTAGATAAACGATCGAAATAGAAATTTGTTGCATGGTCTCTTGGAGAAACATAGCAGCCTATGCTCCACTGATAACCGCTCAACTGGTTAACCGGCTCCAGGCATGCCGCACGCTTATCCGTAATCTGCACAAAGTCGTAGTCGCGGTCGGCGGTGATGATGAGCGTTACCTTCACCTTCTCGCCTACCTGCGCATTGCCCTTGCTCTCAGATTCGGCTGGAACGATGACACGGCGCACCTTGATGCCCGACTCCATGGAACCGATTTCGCTGATAGGCTGCTTAAACTCTGCATAGACAGCTCCCCAGCTGGTATAATCGCTCTTTTTGTCGATGCTCAGCTTAGATGCCTTGCCCGGTCTTTCGGTCTTCACATAGCCCAAAGTAGTGGAATCCTGCGGCATCGGCAGCAGCTTGCCATCCAGTTTCAGCACAGCATTCTCAGCCTTCCTGCTCCAGTTGCTCTCATTGCCCTTCATAAAGGCGTAGACGGCATCCACGGTGTTCACCGGCGTATCCCAAACCTGGGTGCGTTTCGACATCAGGAGCCAGCGCTGCAGTTCCTCGATGGTCTGCTTGTCGTTCGGCTTCAGCATCTGCATCGCCTCTATCACGGATACCTGGGTAGGAATCTTATAGTTTCTCCAGCTGTAGAGTGCCTTGCGGGTATCGTAGTAGCGGCCCATCTCCTCGCGGTAAACGGCATATTCGTTCACGCTCTGCAGATATTCACCTGCCTTCTCGCGGTAAGCAGCATTCTGCTGGCTGTTTCTGGCGAGAACCACGGCAGCACGCGCCTTGCCATAGATGGAGAAATCACCGGTCATCTTCGACATCTTGTCCAGGAGATAAGCCTTATCCTGCTCCAGATTCTGCTTCATCTTTCTGCCATCCATCGAAAGGATGTAGAGATAATGCAGCGCCTGTTCGCTAGGATTCACCTTCTGCTTTTTCTCCTCCTGCTTCTTCATTTCTCTTACTTCCTGTGCTGTCTGCCAGGAGAGATAATCGATGGCGGAAGTCAGCATCCGGGCGGTTGATTTCTGCACACCTGCGATGGCATTCAATCGAACCATCATTTCGGCTACCGATGTAGTCATATACCGGCTGCCCTTCATTCCCTTCCACCAGGAGAAGGAACCGTCAGCGTTCTGCAACTTCTTCAGTTTCTCCACCTGATTCTGCAGGCGGATGCTCTCCTGAGTGAGATTTTCCAGCGAGAGATGCTTCTGTACATGGTTTGTGATAGTATTGGCATAGATGGCAGACATCAGCGAGATGGCGTCCTCCTCATCCGGATTACTGATGGCTGGCAGCGCCTTCACCATCAGCCAACTTGGGTTATTGGTGTACTCGATGGTTACCTTTGCCTCTTCAGCGCCCTTCGCCTGCTTGCCCTCCTTGTTCAGGAAGAGTTTGCTCAGGTCGAAGCTCTGCTCACCCTTCTGATGCAGGGTGATAGGCAGGGTGTTCACCACGAGTTCACGGTTGCTCAAAACCGGCAGATAGTGCTGTTCACCATCGCTGTAGCCATTACCGACAGCCACTACCTTATTAATATATACGCCTTCTTTCAGTCCCTGAACATCAAAGGAGATGGTAGCAGAGCCCTCGGCATCGATGCTGTAATTCTGCGTCTTCTGCCAAACCACCTTGTTGGTCTCCGGGTCGAGAATCTGCATACGGGTGTTGCCGCTCACCTTCTTGTCGGAAGTATTGAAGAGTTTCACCACGATGGTGCTCTTATCGCCCTCACGCAGGAAGCGAGGCATGTTAGGCTGCACCATCACGGTCTTCTGAGCCACAGCCTCATCCACCAGCAAACCGTTGCGCATCTCCTTGTCATGAGCCAAGCCCATGAACTTCCAGGTAGTCACGCTCTCCGGCAGGGTAAATCTGATGGCTACGTTGCCATTGTTGTCGCTCTCTAAGGCAGGATAGAAGAAGGCGGTCTCGTTCATATTCTCACGCACCTGTACCTTATCGAGGAACAGTCCTGCATCTGAGCCAGAACCGCCGGCAAACTGCGGCATCTCCTCTACTACATCAAAAACCTTGTTGGCAGATGGAGCAGCCGCTCCGACACGGGTCATTTTAGAGCTGCGAATCCAGATGCCTTTCGCTTCTTCTCGAACCACCTCGTCTTTTTGTATACGAACAGACTCAACGGTTCCGCCAGAAGAACGTTCCAACTTGCTCAGCTCCACCGCTTGCATATAAGCATAATAGCTAAAGTATTTGCCATCAAACTTATCTACATCCAGTTGTTTCTGGTCAAAATATTTAGTAGGATAAACACCCAATAAATCCATCTTATAATACCACAGATTACTCGTCCAGTAGCAGCTTGGCAACCATTGGCTGAATCCGAGCGACATTTTCCAGGAATGCGGGGCTATCTGGTCGAGCGACTTGTCATAGAGTACGCTCATCAGCTGCGCCTTGGCTGGCTTTCCGTCAGGGGTGGTAATCTTCAGCGTCCACTCCTCCTTCTGTCCAGGGGTCAGACGGTTGCGGAAGGTCTTCCAGGCGATATTCAGTTTCTTCTCAGGCAAAGGACGGGCGATGCTCATCATTCGGGTATAGCACTTGCCTTGCTTCACGAAACTATAGTTCAGTACGATGCCCGACGCATATTCCTCCTTGTAGGTGAAAGGCAGAGTCACGATGCTGTCGCCCAACTCCCAGGCGCCCTTCTCCAGCAGTTTGTTGCCGGCGATGATGGAATATACGATGTGCGCTCCGTTCTCCGAAGAGCCCACCTGAATATAGACCGGCTTGCCATCACGAGGGAAAGTCTTCGCCGTCTGATAATACCATTCGGTGGTTGGCTCCACCGGATGGGTATCCTTCATGCTGAAGAGCGTAAACTTCTGCTGCAGAGTATCCTGTCCGCAGATTGCCTCCAACTGATGAACGCCAGATTTCCAAACGAGGGAAGAAGAGGCAGATGATGCAGAAGAAAAAGCATATTCCTTGATCGAAACCGGTACATTCGCCTCGGCATCCTTCCATTCGCCCTTATCAATGCGATATTTCAACCTACTAGAAATCGGCATACCACTGGCATTGCGGTAAGCGAAGGTCACCGTCTTCAGACTGTCTGTTTCGATACGCTCAGGAAGATTTACCGTGAGGATGGTTGGCTTGGTGCCCAGAGGCAGACTCATCACGCCCTCGTGGCTCTCGCCGCTGATGTCGGTAACGATGGCAGAGACCTCGAAGTTGAAGAAACGGGCGATGCGCATGAACTCGCTCATATCAACCTCGTCTTTTCCTGACAAGGAAGCCTCCAGCGGAATTTCCACATCGAAGGTTCCGTCCTCACGAGTCACGCAACTGTCTGTCTTTACCAGCTGTCCGGCAGAGCCTGCGCCCCACCACCAAAGCTGGTTTCTGCGAGTCACCTGATACTCCACCTTGGCACCCTGCACAGGCACACCAGAGTAGGTCTTGGCTGTAGCCTTCACCACTACAGTATCGCCCCAGTTATATTTCTCGTTCACCTTCGGGAAGGTAATCTCGAAGGTTGGACGCTTGTATTCCTCCACTCTTACATATTTTGTTACCGTTCCATTCACGGAGATGAAATACAGTCCCGTCTGTCCCTCCTTCGGCAATTCGAAATCTACGGAAGCCGTACCGTATTCATCGGTAGTAGCCTTCTGCTCAGCCACCTGCTTCCCGTTAGCATCTCGCAGGATAAAATTCAGTTCCATGCTCTTGCCAGGCACACTGGCATCCAAGCCCTTCTTCACGATGTAGGAAATGGCTGAGGCATGCACGGTCTGACCCGGGCGATAGATGCTGCGGTCGGTAAACAGCTGATGTTTAATCTTGTCATCCTTCTGTTCGTAATAGCGGGTGCGAGAAAGATAGATATCCTTGGCAGGCGTAAACTTGTCATTGCTGGTGGAAATCAAGACGTTTCCATCCACATTCTTGAAGTAAGCCTCGCCGTTCTCATCGGTAGTCAAGCGGGCATGAACCAGTCTCTTCCACTTGCCCGTCTTCACATCATAATCCCTGTCATAGAGCATGATTTTCGCACCCGGTACAGGCTGTCCATCGGTAGCATTCACCACTACATAGCGATGTTTGTCATCAGGCAACTGCTGGATCATCACCGCCAGATTGCTGACATAGAAGAGTTCTCGCTGCGGAGCGATGCTGGTATTATCCGAAGTCACCTCCATCAGATATGCACCCAGTGGCAGATTGCCACCGATTTCGATGGAATCCTTCACCGTTTCATAATCCGGCCGACCGTAGTAGTTGCGGCTGAAATCCTTCTGATGCAGCTTCGTAGTCTTCTTCAGGAGCATCTTATAGGTAGCCTCATCCTGCGCATTATAATCGTTATCTGCCGTAATATTGAGGCGGGAGATGCTGATTTTCAGGTTCTGGAGATTACGCACATCCAGCTGCACCCAAACCTTCTCCCCAGGTCGCAATACCTGCGGCATATCCTTCACCCGGAACATCGGTTCGGTAAGTCGCTTCTGCGCATTTCTCAGTTCGTTCATTCTCGACCATTCACCCCAGCGGCTCAGCGCATAGTTGATATAGTTGAGCTTATCCTGCGGTTTGGCATCGGTAGCACCTTCCATGAAGCGGAAATGCTCCACGGCAAGTTCGCCTGCCTCCGGAATATCCTGATAAATCTGGATGAGCGAGTCGATGGTCTGCAGATACTTCGATTTCTTCACCTCTCTCACGTCGTCCTGGCGGTATTTCTCGATGAGCTTATAGGCACAGAGACAAGCCGCACCCCGATTGCCCACCTTATTATAATAGGTGTACAGCTGCAGATACGCCTCCTTGCTGTCTGCCTCGAATCCGATGAGATGCAGCAGATCGTTGTTAAAGGAACTGCCATCCACGCCCTTCAGCGTCAATGGAACATACTCTGCAGATGTATGTCGGGCAAGAAGTTCAGGCTGTCCCAAGGCCTTCTTGAAGAACTCCTGGCTTTTCTTTTCGTTCATATCACGGTACACCTTGCCCAGCACGGCATATCTCACCGCCTTCAATGCGGGGTCGTTCACCTTCAGCACCTCTGCTTCCATCCGCTTCACGTTAGGCGTCAGCGAGTCAGCCGAAATCTCTTTCCAGAGTGTCATCTGTCTTATCTCAGCCGCCAGCAGCTGCCCGTAATCTTTGGCAGCCGAAGCCTTGGCGATGATTTTCTTCATCACCGCGATTTCGCTCTTAGGCTGGGCCTTCTGAGCATTGATTTCAGCTTGCTTCCACAAGTTGTCGTATGTCTGAGCCGCTACCTGCATCGTAGCAAAGAGGGCTATCAGAAGTGATAAAATGTTTCTTTTCATAAGCCAACTATATAAAATGTTAATAGAATGATGATAATCATCAAACTTTTCATTGCAAAAATACAAAAAAAAACTGTTTTCTAACCCCGAAACTTAAACTTTTTACTATCTTTGCACCAAAATAGTATATTTTACCAAGAAATAACATTAAAAAAACAATGGCAGAAAAAAAGTATGGTCATTTTGATGACGCCAATCGCGAATACGTGATTACTGACCCAAAGACCCCATGGCCTTGGATCAATTATTTGGGTAACGAGGATTTCTTCTCGCTCATCTCAAACACAGCAGGTGGTTATTCCTTCTACAAGGATGCCAAGTTCCGTCGCATCACCCGTTATCGCTACAATGGTGTGCCGATGGATAACGGCGGTCGCTATTTCTATATCAAAGATGGCGATACCGTATGGAACCCGGGATGGAAACCTTGCAAGACACCGCTCGACAGCTACGAGTGCCGCCACGGCATGAACTATACCCGCATCACAGGCAGCAAGAACGGCGTAGAGGCGAGTGTGCTCTTCTTCGTACCCCTCCATACATGGGCTGAGGTGCAGAAGATGACGCTGAAGAACCAGACTGAGGAGGTGAAGACCCTCAAGGTGTTCTCCTTTGCAGAGTGGTGCCTCTGGAATGCTGCTACCGACATGGAGAACTTCCAGCGCAACTTCTCTACGGGCGAGGTGGAGGTAGAGGGTTCTACCATCTATCACAAGACCGAATATCGTGAGCGCCGCAACCACTATGCTTTCTACACAGTGAATACCGAGATTCAGGGCTACGATACCGACCGCGAGAGCTTCATCGGACTCTACAACGAGTTTGCCGAGCCTGAGGCTGTGATGGAAGGCAAGCCACGCAACAGTTTTGCCCATGGCTGGAGCCCTATCGCATCTCATTATATCGAGGTTACCCTGCAGCCAGGCGAGAGCCGCGACCTCATCTTCCTGCTGGGCTATGTGGAGAACGAGCAGGACAAGAAGTTCAGCGCCAAGAAGGTAATCAACAAGGAGAAAGCTCATCAGCTTATCGCCAAGTTTGATACCACAGAAAAGGTGGATGCTGCCTTCGCAGAACTCAACCAGTACTGGGATAACCTGCTGAACATCTTCACCGTGAAGAGCGGCAACGACAAGTTAGACCGTATGGTGAACATCTGGAACCAGTATCAGTGCATGATCACCTTCTGTATGTCGCGTTCGGCTAGTTTCTTCGAGAGCGGCATCGGTCGAGGCATGGGCTTCCGCGATTCCAACCAGGACCTCGTAGGTTTCGTTCATCAGATACCTACCCGTGCCCGCCAGCGCATCATCGATATCGCCAGCACCCAGTTCCCTGACGGTGGCTGCTACCACCAGTATCAGCCGCTCACCAAACGCGGCAACAACGATATCGGTGGCGGTTTCAACGACGACCCTTGCTGGCTCATCTTCGGTACCGTAGCCTATATCAAGGAGACGGGCGACTTCTCTATCCTCGCTGAACAGGTGCCTTTCGACAACCAGCCAGGCACAGAAGTAAGCCTCTTCGAGCACCTCAAGATTTCGATGAACCATGTTATCAACAACCTGGGTCCGCATAAGCTTCCACTCATCGGCAGAGCCGACTGGAACGACTGTCTGAACCTGAACTGCTTCTCCTGGGACCCTAACGAGAGTTTCCAGACCACCGAAAACAAGGGCGAAGGAAGCAAGGCAGAGAGTTTGATGATAGCCGGTCTGTTCGTGGTTACCGGCAAGGATTATGTGGCTCTGTGCAAGCAGCTTGCCAAGGAAGCTTTGGAAAGCAAGGAGGGCGAAATAGCCGGTCTTGCAGAGGAAGATTATTTGACAGAAGCCGAGCGCATGCAGCAGGCTGTAGATGAGATGAACGAGGCTGTGAAGCAGCATGGATGGGACGGAGAATGGTTCCTCCGCGCTTACGATTTCTTCGGCAACAAGATTGGTAGTGATGAGAACGAGGAAGGCAAAATCTTCATCGAGAGCCAGGGCTGGTGTACGATGGCTGGTATCGGTCTGGAAGAAGGACTCTGCGATAAAGCACTGGACAGCAGTAAGAAACGACTGGAATGCGAGCACGGACTGGTGCTGAACAACCCAGCTTATACCACCTATCATGTAGAAATGGGTGAGATTTCTTCTTACCCTGAAGGTTACAAGGAGAACGCCGGTATCTTCTGCCACAACAATCCTTGGGTCATCATCGGAGAGACTGTAGCCGGTCGAGGCAACGATGCCTGGAGCCATTATACCAAGATTCTGCCTAGCTATGTAGAGGAAAAATATCAGACACTTCACAAGGTAGAGCCTTACGTAAACTGCCAGATGGTAGCCGGTAAGGATGCAGCCAAACCGGGCGAAGGAAAGAACTCCTGGCTCACCGGTACAGCGGCATGGATGTGGTATACAGTATCAGAATTCATCCTCGGCATCAAGCCAGATTATGAAGGTTTGCTCATCGATCCTTGTCTCCCAAGCACCGCTAAGGAGTATGAGGTAACCCGCAAGTTCCGTGGTGGCGAATACCATATCACAGTAAAGAATCCTAGCGGAAACCAGAAGGGCGTGAAGCAGATTACAGTGGATGGCACTCCTATCTCAGGCACCATCATTCCTTGCTCTGAAGGCAAGCATGAAGTAGTGGTTGAGATGTAAATCAGCCAGATCTCATCAAGTTACGATTTGAAAGTTCAATGTAACGAAATTCTTTTCATACCCATGCCCCCTGTTTTAGGGGGTATGGGTATCACAATAAACACTTGACGCCCTATTTTAGGGCGTCAAGTGTTTTATTTATCTGATAATCTGATACTTAGCTTTTAATATAAGCACATATTCAACAGTATCAAGAGCAAGATTCTAAGTCTCTATCATTGACTCAGTTCCTCAATAACTCAGTTCCTCAGTTTTTTTCTAGGGGGTATATAGCCCTTATAGTTCAAAGTTGTTTTAAATTGTTATATATTATATATTATTATATATATATTTATATATATATAATAAACTTCTAAATAAAGACAAAAGTGAAGGGTCAGAGAAAAACTGAGGAACTGAGTTATTGAGGAACTGAGTCATTGCAGTAAAAACATCATAATCCTCATAAACACCTGATTTACTGCTTAACCCTATACTTTAAGAGAGCAAAGCTATGAGTTGCTACCCGTAAAACTATGAGTTGTCACCCGCAAAACTATGAGTAAGGAAGTTTAACTACTTTCAATCTGAAAGCATAGTTCAAACATATCCTTATCACACCCCCAAATTTGGCAGTATCAGAGAAAATTCGTATCTTTGCACAGAATTCTATCCTCCGCGCCCATTCCACCCCCTTTTCTACATTTTTGGCAAAAAATGTTTCCCCATCCATACCCTCGTTCAAACTATTTTTTGTACTTTTGCAGCCGAAAAGGCATAAAGCAAACAAAAACTCAAAAAGAAAGGAAATAACAGACAATGAAAAAGATATTATATTTTGCGGCAGCCCTCGCCGCCACTGCCACTATCACAACAACCAGTACCAGCTGCAAGTTTGCACCCGACCAGCATGACGGCGACACGGTAGCTGCCAGCGAGTTTTACCCGATAGATACCTCTGCGGCTCATGCCAAGAAGATGGCGAAGATTGCTGCCATCAAGAACGGAAAAGACAGTGTAGGCATCTATTATGTGGGCAGCAATTCTACCAAAGACCTCATCGAGCTCGTATCCTATCCTTCACGCCGCGACACGATGATGTACAGCAAGACCCGACACATAAAGGTGAAGGGCAATGCCGACATCAACCACGTGGTTCGTGTAGACTTCTATCTGCATAACGGCAAGGATTCGCTGGTGAAGTATGTTGAGGAGGTGGTGCTTTAGCCAATAACCAAAAAAATCAGCACAAAAAGGCTAGCATACAAAAACGCACGCTAGCCTTTTTCGTATTTTATCTAACCTGAATTTCAAATCACTTAATAGCCTATAAACTATCAACTAATCATAGAATCCCGGCTGCTTATACTCAATGCCCAGTTCATCATCTACTGTTGCGATGACACCCTGAATCTGACCCATGGCAAACATACGGCCGAGGAGAGTGTAACCGGCATTGTGACCATGATTGCTCTCATCGAATACGCCACCAGGCTCATCAGTGAAGGTCATACCGTGGTCTACTCGCATTGGCAGACGACGGCCGGAATTGCACTTGCCTTCCTGCTCAGCCTTCTCGAAGATGCGGCAAAGTTCAATGAGATGGCCGCGACCACCCAAGTGAGAAGCCTCTGTAAAGTTGCCGTTAGGGAAAATGTAGCAAGAGCGCAGATGAACAAAGTGAGTGCGGTCGGCAAACTGCTTCGCCATCGCCACACAGTCGTTGTGCTCGCCGGCAGAGAATGAACCTGCACAGAAAGTCAGACCATTGTGCTTGTTTGGCACTGCATCCAACATCCACTGGATATCCTCGGCACGACCGATAATTCTTGGCAAACCGAATACAGGATAAGGAGGATCGTCTGGGTGAACACACATATTGATATCGTACTCATCGCAGATAGGCATGATAGCCTCCAGCCAGTACTTCATGTTCTCCTGCAACTTCTTCTTGTCGATACCATCATAAAGCTTCAACAGGTCGCGGAACTTCTGGACAGGAGCTGAATCGCCCTCGCTGAAGTTACCGGATACAAAGCCCTGGGTCTTGATGATGATGTTCTCTACCAAGGCATGATCCTGCTCTGGTGTAGAAGTCTTCTTGATTTCATCAGCCTCAGCCACGAGGTCTCTGCCCCACTTGTGCTCCTTAGAGAACTCAGCCCAATCCTCACGAGCGCCTTCACGCTGCAGGATATAGATGTCAAAGTAGGCAAACTCACCCCAGCTCATATAGAGGTTGTTGGCTCCGTTAGGATTCTCGTGTGCCAAATCGGTACGAGCCCAGTCCAAAACAGGCATAAAGTTGTAGCAGATGCATTTGATGCCTTCCTCGCCCAGGTTGCGGAGACTTTCCTTGTAAACCTCAATCTGATGATCACGGTCAGGACCGCCATATTTCAGGGTTTCAACCACAGGCAAAGACTCTACCACGCTCCATTTCATACCATAAGACTCGATGTACTCCTTGAGTTCATGAATCTTCTCACGTGTCCAAACTTCGCCCAGAGGAACATCGTGCAATGCGGTAACAATGCCCTCAACACCAATCTGCTTCAACTGTGCAAGCGTAATCTTATCTTTCTTGCCAAACCAGCGCCATGTTCTTTCCATAGATATTATATAATGTATAAGTTTAAAAATGAATTATCTTGCAGAAACATACTTATGCAATGTCTGTCTTACGGCACCCTTACCGGCGAAGAGTTCCTTCACCATGCCCTCAATCTGCTCGCCGAAGCCAGCCTCATAGAGATCGAGTCCGAATACATCCTTGCGGGAATAGAGGTTCTTCAGGCAAGAATAGTCCTGATCTGCCTTGCCTACCTCAAGAGGAGCCACGATGGCCTGCAGTTCTGCCAACAATGGGTCGGAAGATGGCTCGAATGGCTTCAGGTTATCATCCAATGCCTTGAGATAACGGGCATAACCTGCTAATACCAAAGGAATCAACACGAGATTGCTCACGTCGAGACCACGGTCGATATACTTCTTGATAGTCTCACCGAAACGGATAGAGAGTTTCTGGCTGGTATCGGTAGCGATACGCTGAGGAGCATCCGGCATGAAAGGATTAGGCAGACGCTTGTTGATTACGGTGCCGATAAACTCGTATGGGTTCAATACGCCTGGGTCGGTAACCACCGGCATCGCCTCGATATAACCGATCTTCTGGATAAAGGCACGCAGGTCCTCATCCGCCATCTCTGCAGAAATCAAGGTATAGTCGAGCATGCAACCATAGATTGACATCGCTGTATGGAGAGGGTTCAGACAGGTGGTTACCTTCATGGTCTCAACCTCATCTACAGTCTTGCGGGATGTATAGAGCGCACCGCCCAACTCCAATGGCGGACGACCATTGGTATAAGTATCCTCGCAAACGAGATACTGCACTTCCTCGGCATTCACGAAAGGAGCGGTGAAGGTATGCTTCTCGGTGATAATCGTATTGTTATCCTCGAAACCATCCTCAGCGAGCATCGCCTGTACCTTCTCGTGTGGACGAGGAGTAATCTTATCAATCATAGACCAAGGATAGGTAATCTTGCTGCTGTCATTGATATAATCTACGAAACCAGCCTCTACGATACCATCCTGTGCCCAACGCTCAGCATAAGCCTTTACGCCAGCCTTAACATGGTCGCCGTTGTGAGAACAGTTGTCGGTAGACTGAAGAGTAAGTGGCAACTTGCCTGCCTTATAACGCTCATAGAGAAGAGCGGTAAGCTTACCCATAGCAAATACTGCATCGAGGCCACGTGCCAGATCGGCATCATTGAAAGAATATCCCTTCTCGGTGATGGTGAAAGTTACCATCTGCAGACTTGGTGCCTGGAAAATCTGGACCAATCGTGCCCAGTCCTCACCAAACTGCTTATCCGCCTTGAGGCTTTCTGTGATAGAAGCGATGACCTTCTTCTCGATGGTGCCGTTAGACTGGAGGCTCACCAGGAGCGAGAGATTATTGTAAGGGCGATAAGCCTTGTCGATAATTTCGTAGTCGAAGCTTTCTGCTACGATGACACCACGGTCGTACTTGCCGGTGTTGAGCGCATCGTTGAGGATAGCGGCAGGGAACGCACGGAAGATGTTACCTGCACCAAAGTGAACCCAAGTAGGCTCGTCGTGAGTCTTCTTGGCTACGGCTGCGATGTCATACTTAGGAAGCTCATAACCCTTAGCTTCCCATTCTGCAGCATTAAAGCTGTCTGAAAGAATTTCGTTCAGTTTCATGATTAATAATTATTGATGTTGTTTTATGTAAATTTTAACCTTTTTATAAGCAATACAATGATTCCTTTTCTGTTGAGTCAGGGCAAAATTACGAATTTAATCTGAAATACCGCTCCTTTTTAGAGATTATTTTAAAATATTGAACAATAAGAAATATTTCGGTAACAAAAAATACTTTTCGCCCTGTTTCCCTATTTACCGGTAGTAGACTATTTATATACACTTTACAGATTATCCAGTTCCTTGATCTGCTTTTTCGGTGTCACTCCAAGTCCCTTCAGGCTCTCTACCCTTCTCATCACATTGCCGGTGCCGTCATAGAGTTGCTTCTTTGCCTTATCAAAAGTACCCGAAAGACGGGTTATCAGATCACCCACACTCATAAAGGTATCTTCGAAGCCAGCCACCTTATCATACAGATCAGCAGCCGTCTTCACGATTTTCTCTACATTCTTGTTCTGCCGGTCATACTGCCAGAGATTATAGGCAAGCTGGAGTGCCATGAGCAGATTGCTTGGCGAGATGATAATAATCTTCTTCTGATAAGCATAACGGCTGAGATCCGGCTGCTGCTTCATCGCTGCGATATAGCTGGTCTCGTTAGGGATGAACATCAGTACGAAGCCGATGGCATCATCCACCAGTTTGGAATAGTCTTTGGCTGCCAGTTCATCGATGTGCTTTCGTACGCTCAGCGCATGTGCCTTCATCAGGCGTTCCTGTTCAGCCTCATCTTCAGCTGCCAGAGCATCGGAATAGGCGGTAAGCGAAACCTTGGAATCGATGACCACACTTCTGCCTTCCGGGAATCGGACGATGACATCCGGACGATAGTTCTTTCCCTCTTCATCTTTCGTATTCTCCTGAATGAAGAATTCCTCATCTTTACGAAGTCCGCTGTTCTCCAGGATGGTTTCCAGCACCATCTCGCCCCAGTCGCCCTGCATCTTGCTGTCGCCCTTCAATGCCTTGGTCAGGTTGGCAGCATCGGAGCCAATCTTCTCGGTCTGCTCCTTCAGGTTCAGTACAGCCTGCTGCTGTTCCTGCTGGAAGAGTTTCATCGTTGCCTCGAAGGTGTTCTGCAGTTCCTTCTTGTTCACCTCGTTCTGGGTTTTGCTCTCCTCTACCGATTTCTTGAAATCAGCAAACTGTTCCTTGATAGGTTTCAGGAGTTCATCCATCTGCAGACGGTTGGTTTCCTGCAGAGCCGACTGCTTGGCAGCCAACTGCTCAGCCGCCACCTTCTGCTGTTCTATCGTCATTCGCTGCATTTCCTGCTTCAGACTCTCGAGTTTCTGTGCCCACTGCTGGTCGCTTTCCGCCCTGAGTTTCGCCGCATACAGCCGCTCGTTCTCCATTTGAGATTTCATTGATTGAACCTCAGAAGCATGATGCAGTTTTATCTGTTCGATGTTAGCCGCCAGCACCTGAGCCTTCGCTACGAGCTGTGTTTTCTCCTCTCCCGCACATTTTCCTTCCATCAGTTTCCCCACGAAGAATCCGATGGCAAGCCCTATGATGATTCCAATTACTATTTCCATTTATCCTTGTTTTGAATGATTCTGTAAATCTGCAAAAATTATGATTTGCAAAAGTAATCATTTCAAGACATAACACCAAACATCATGGGGGATTCTTGTAGATATTTAACTCTTCTGCATTTTAATATGCAAACAAAAAGAGCGCACCGCTATTGGCACGCTCTTTTCTTTAAATCATCTTTTAAATATACATTATCGGTTGGCAGTAGGCCACTGATAAGTATCAGTGCAATGGATATCAGCACTCTGGTCGGCAATCATCAACTTGAAATCGCCTTCCTCCAATCTCCATTTGCCATTCCAACCTACGAAGGCCAAATCGTCTGCCTTTAATTCAAATGTCACGGTCTTGGTCTCACCAGGCTGAAGTTCCACCTTGTCGAAGGCACGGAGACGACGGCCATCAGGCACAATACTAGCGATGAGATCGCTACTGAACAGGAGGACACTCTCCTTGCCTGCCACCTTTCCCGTATTCTTCACATCCACGCTCACCTTGATGATGTCGCCGTGGCGGAAATCAGACTGAGAAACCTTCAGGTTGCTATATTTGTAAGAGGTATAACTCAAACCATATCCGAAGCCCCACTGCTGGGTAATCTTCGCATTATAGTCGTAAGCACCTTCCATCGTACCCACCTCCTCACTCTTCTTGAAGTCATAGTTGGCGAGCGAATTGATTTCCTTAGGATAGGTGTAAGGCATCTTGCCACTGAAGTTTGACTTGCCCGATACCAGGTTTGACAAAGCATCGCCGCCCATGTTGCCAGGGATAAGGATGTTGATGATGCCCTGTGCCAATGGTTCGATGTCAGCGATGAGACGAGGACGACCTTCATTCAGCACCAAGATGACAGGCTTGCCTGTCTGAGCCAAAGCCTTGACCAGATTACGCTGGTTCTCTGAGAGCCAAAGGTCGGTCAGGTTGCCCGGAGTCTCTGTATAGGAGTTCTCGCCAATGCAAGCCACGATGACGTCAACATCCTTCGCTGCAGCCACTGCCTCCTGAATCTGAGGTTCGTTCTCCTCCCAGTATTTTCCCTTCTCATTATAGGTAACACCCTGGTTCAAGATAACATTCTCCTTGCCATACTCATTACAGAATGCCTCATAGATGGTATTGTACTTGCCGGCAAACTCATCAGCACGATGACCCTGCCAGGTATAGCTCCATCCACCGTTCAGACAACGCATCTGATTAGCATTAGGACCTGTAAGGAGAATCTTCTTGCCATGCTGCAAAGGAAGGATATTACCCTCGTTCTTCAGGAGCACCATACTCTCGGTAGCTCCCTCCAAGGCGAGCTTGGCAAACTCCTCACCACCAAACTTAGGATAATTCTTCAGTTTCTGGGTTGGGTTCTTGAAGAGGTCGAGACGGTACTTCATGCGAAGCACACGGCGACAGGCATCGTCGATGCGACTCATCGGAATCTTACCTTCCTTAACCAGTTCTACAAGATAGCCACAAGCATCGCAAGAATAAGGTTCCATAATCATGTCGATACCGGCATTGATGGCGATGCGGAGCGCATCCTTCTTGTCCTTTGCCACCATCTCACGAGTATAGAGATTGTTGATGTCTGCCCAGTCGGTGATGAGCACACCATCCCATCCAGTCTCTTCCTTCAGCCATCCTGTCAGGAATTCCTTGTTGGCATGCATCGGCACACCATTGACGGAAGCGGAATTCACCATCACGGTTAAGGCTCCAGCCTGCAGACCCGCCAGGAAAGGAGCAAAGTGCTTCTCTCGCAAGTCGGCAGGAGAGATATAGGCTGGCGTACGGTCTTTACCGGTCCAAGGCACACCATAGCCCATGAAGTGCTTCATTGAAGTAGCAATGTGATACTGGTCGATGTTGTTTGGGTCCTCGCCCTGGAAACCATAGACCATCGCCTTGCCCATCTCAGAACTGAGGTAGCAATCCTCGCCAAAGTTCTCCCAGATGCGAGGCCAACGGGCATCACGACCGAGATCAACGGTAGGACTGTAAGTCCAAGGCACGCTCACCGCACGAGTCTCATAAGCGGTAGCCTCAGCCGAACGGCGAGCTATCTCACGATTAAAGGTGGCAGCCACATTGATGTTCTGAGGGAAGAGGGTTCCGCCCTGTGTATAAGTAGAACCGTGGTTCTGGTCGAGACCGAAGACACAAGGGATGCCGATGCGCTTCATCGAGATCTTCTGGATTTGTGCGATATACTTCTCCCACTGCTTAGCGGTTGGTGCGCAGGTATTTGGAGCGTTGAGGATAGAGCCAATCTTATAGCGGGAAAGGATAGAATCGGTCTTGTGCTCGTCGATATAGAACACACCATTCTTGTCGTTGGCACCAAAGAGGTCGGTCACCAATTCCATCATCTGACCTATCTTTTCCTCCAAGGTGAGTTTCTTCAGAGTTTGTTCTACCTGAGCCTCAATCTTAGGGTCGCTCTTGATAACCGGAACATTGGCACTGGCTGTATAAGCCAATGCCAACAATGAAATAGATAATAAAATTTTCTTCATAAACAGTAAAGGTTTGACACTTTATGATAAAAGCGGAAATCTTTCTAATATATTATTCAATAGTTACTTTATCTACATAATAGCCATGTCCCACACAGATGAACCCATCCTCGGCAGCCATCTTGTCGAGTGCATCCTGGGTCAACTCAAACTTCATGACATTGCCCTCACCAAACTCGTATGGAGAAGTCAAGTCGGTCCACCAGTCGGTGGCAAGCTTGATCTGATGGTAAGCATCGTCATCCTTCATCGAGCAGTAAACTCGGAGGATCTGCCCCTCCTTCCACTTAGCTACCTGGTCCTTGGTGATGAGGTTGAATTTCTTGTTAGGGTCATCATCTCCCAAGTCCCAAGATACATAGTGATGACCTTCCCAGAGGGTATTCTCCATAGATGGACGTGGCTCGGTGGTTACCTTGATGGTACCGCAAGGGAACTGTACACCACTGCCATCTACCAAAGTGATATCATAGTCACCATTCTCCAAACCTGTAGGAGTTGTGAGCTTCAAGGCTGTGCCCTCTTCGAGAACCTCGAAGGCTACTACTTCCTTGCCACCTACCATTACTTTAGTAACTGTACCGAGATTCTTGCAATTATGGATAGTGGTCTCAGCACCCGGAGCTACCCAAAGCTCGCTGGCATTGGTACCCAAGGCTGGATCATCAGCAGCAGGAATCACGGTAACTTTCAAGGTGCGAGAAGTGGTCTTGCCCTTGGTGGTGGTTGCCACAATCTTCAGTTCATGATCACCTAAAGGCAAAGTCTGGTCGATAGTATTACCTTCGGCAATCTGCTTGCCGTCGAGCAACCATGTCACAGTGGTGTAGTGAGCTGGAGTCACCTTGATTTCCAACTTATAATTAGTCTTGCGGTCTATCTGGGAATCAGCCAAGTCGGTGTTCAAGATACGTGGATTGTCATCTTCGCTGGCTGTGAAGTATGGTTCATCATCAGAAGAGCAAGAAGACAAGGTAGATGTACCAGCCAGTGCGAAACCCACGGCTAAGAGCATCATCATAGCCTTCAAGACTTTTCCCTTATATTGTTTCATTGTCTTATTCATAATTAATTATTCTATTCTATTGTCCTATAAGACTTAACATTTAACACTTAACATTAAACACTACTTGCTATATCCCTTTCCGAATGGAGGATTGAAGTCTGGCTGAAGGTTTACATCAGCCTTGTCCCACCAGAGGCGCTTGTGCCAATCGTCTGTACCACCCATGCGGTCGATGGCAGCCTTGTAGTTGGCATTGTTGTACTGAGCTTCCAATACAGGATACTGCAAGCGGACAGGCATTGACCAATCGGGATCCGTATAAGTGAAACCATTCTTGGTCAAGAGATCACGATTCAAGATGGCAGGATAGTCAGAGCGGCGCAAGTTAGCCCAACCCTCAGAAGGGTTCATCATGTGGAGAATCCAAGCCTGGGTGTTGATGGTCTCCTTAGGATTGTCACCCAACGGATTGCTGGCAATGAACGCATCAATCTCTTCCTTGGAAATCTTGTTGGATGTAAGATAGTAGTTGTTGAGCAACTCCATGCTGGCACGAACACCAGCCTCGTAGTGACTCTCAGCATCACCACCACCAACATTCCAATCCTTGGTTGCAGCCTCAGCCTTGAGGAACTCCACCTCAGCATAGCTCATCAAGTCGCCAGGACAAGAAGGCATCTCGAAGTCGATGTTCAGGCAAGGACGACTAGCTCGGGCTATATAATCAGAGTTGGCATAAGTGTTCTCGTCTATCTCTGCATACTTCTTCAAAGTAGGAAGGTCATCCAACGTAGCTGGATTCATCCAGTCTGTGTACCAGGCAGCACCAGGGTTGCAAGGCTCCTCACCGAGGTTCTTGCTCTTGAAGTAAGCCAGGAAATCATCGGTCAAGTCGATGTTCTGCTCCTTATCTGGCTTCACCTGACTACGCTTGATATTGTAGTAGTGACGGCAGATGCGATAGAGACGAGGGTCGTTGGTATTCTGCAACTGATAGAACAAGGTAGAGCATATCATGGTAGGCGATGTGGCATCCTGACCATAGAGAATCTCTCCCAAGGCATTGGTACGGAAATCATAATCATTGGCACCATCATAATATGTATAAGGTGCATCAGCATACTTGATATAAGCATCATCTGCAGCACTGGCGATAGCACCGGCAGCCACAGCCTTCTCAAACTCCTCCTTTGCCTTCTGTGGATTAACATCGGAAATGCGCATGGCATAGCGCATACGGAGTGCATTGGCATACTTCTTCCACTTAGCTACATCACCACCCATGCTGGTGACATCACCAGAAATGTGGTCGGTACCTGTGCCAAGCTGCTTCTCGCAAGCGTCAAGTTCCTTGAAGAACCAGCTGTAGAGTTCCTCTACGGTATCATACTTAGGGGTGGAGATACCTGAGATATAACCCAGACCTGCCTCCGAACAAGGCACGTCACCGTAGGTATCTGCCAAAACTGCCGTGAGATAGACACGATGGATACGAAGTGCCGCATTCAAGTTTGCCTTGTCAGCAGATTTGTGGATGGCATCCACAAGGTTCTTGATACTGATTTCATAATAGCGGTCCCAGACACGACGGGTCATATCATCTTCTCTGAAATTAGAACCAGCGTAATTGGATACATTATAACCACCAGCGAAATACTGTGGAAAACCCGTTATATAGTTACGGTAGGTATCCATCAGACTGAAGTCACCGTAAGTCTGCAACAAAGCTGTTGTCAACTGTGCGTTAGGGTCGAGCTCGTTCACCTTGGTCTTGTCGGTATTGATGTTGCTCAAGGTATCATCAGAGCAAGAAGTCATCGCAGTGCCGGTTGCCATCAGGGCGAAAGCCATCATCAGGCTGCTCTTACCTATATATTTCTTGATTATATTGTTCATTTTCTTACCTTATTATATATTAGAACTCTTCTAAAGAAATTGATTCATTTTTTTTCGGGACTAGAACTTCACGTTCACGTTCAAACCATAACTCTTGCGAGATGGCAGGGAACCATATTCCAGACCGAGACCTGAGGTGTTGTAGCTGGAGTCTGGGTCGATGTTAGGAATGTTCTTCCAAACAATGAATGGGTTACGAGCCACGAAGGATACGGTCAAGCCCTTGACATACTTGCCCAGGATGCTCTCTGGGAAGGTATAGCCGAAAGTAATCTCACGACACTTCACGTAAGAGTTGTCGTAAACGAAGGCACTCTGCACGCCTTTTGCCACATGCTTCCAGTAATCTTCAGGGTTCACGGCGATGTCGTTCTTGCGATAAGTACCGTCGCCATTGTCGATGACACCATCTACGACAAATCCCTTGCAGTTACCTGCTGCACGCCATTCGGCAAGTTCCATACCCGAAGCCTTGCGAGCCTCCTCAGAAGCGTACCACTCCTCACGGCCTGCCAATGTTCCCTTTGCCTTACCTGTCTCGTATGCAGAACGCATGGACATAGAGTAGATGTCGGCACCTACCTTCACATCGAAGGATGCAGAGAGGCGGAAGTTCTTGTAGCTGAAGGTTGAGTAGAAACCACCTGTCCAGTCCCAAGTAGAGTTGCCGATGGTCTTGATTTCCTGGTCAACCTTTGGAAGACCAGTAGCTGCATCGACAACCACCTGACCCTTGTCGTTGTAGAGGAAGTCGTGTCCACGGATAGCTCCATAGTTCTCACCTACCTTGGCACCTACAGAAACACCGCACCAGGTTGCCTTCGCCAACTCGAAGTAGTCCATGCCATCGATGAGCGACTTCACCTTGTTGGTATTCTTCGAGAAGTTGACACCCAAGTCCCAAGCGAAGTCCTTGATTTGCAAGGCACGGGCATTGAGGGCAATCTCGATACCCTGGTTCTGAATCTCACCGGCATTGATGAGGCGGTAAGCATAGCCAGAGGTGGTGGTTGAAGCCAAACTCAAAATCTGGTCCTTGGAGTTCTGGTTGTAATAGGTGGCATCCAAGCCCAAGCGTCCGTTGAGGAACTTCATCTCCAAACCTACCTCGTAAGAACCTGTCATAGTAGGCTTCAAATCCTTGTTCGGCTGTGTTGAGTTGGCTATCATACCGATGGTATAACCCGAGTAGCTGTACTTGCCCGTGGTATAGTTGAGTGCCAACAGGTATGGATCGGTATCGCTACCTACCTTTGCCCAAGATGCGCGAATCTTACCATAATTGATGAACTTCTTGTTCTTGATAAACTCAGAGAAAACCAAACTACCCGATACAGATGGATATACGTATGTATTGTTATTTGTAGGGAGCGTAGACGACTTATCGCCACGGATGGTTCCCTCCAAATAGTAAGTATGCTTGTAGCCGAGGCTCGCGCTGGCATAGAGAGAGCTGATCTGCTTCTTGTACATACTCTCACGAGTGTTCTGTTCCTGATAGTTCATGATGTTCTGGATGCCATTCATCTGCTGGTTGAGACCGACGTTGGTAGTGGTCTTGTTGTTCACCTTGAAGATGTTACCACCAGCGGTAGCGTTGACATCGAAGTCGCCCCATGAGTTGTTGTAGAGGGCGAGAATCTCAGCGTTGAGTGTGCGGTTCTTGAAGATTTGGTCGGTAAGCTTTCCGGCAGGAGTTCCTGGAGTTGTCTTGGCGATGAATTCCTGGAAGTTCATGCTGTTGATGTCGGTACCGATAGTACCCTGCAACTTGAGGTGCTTGTTGATGTTCCAGATTGCCTTACCCGTAAAACGGAACACGTCCTTGTCGGATGTATTGCTGTTCTTATAGAGATCCCAGTATGGGTTCTTGTTATACTGATCGTTACCATTCCAGTTGGAGTAGTTGCCATCGGCATCTTCATAGTGCTTCAACCAAGCCTGGTCGTAGGTACCTGCCAGGGTCATGAGGTTCTTACCCACATTGCTCTGGGAGTCACCAAGGGCAGGACGGTTCTTTACCTTCTCACGAGTATAGTTGGCGGTGAAGTCGAAGTCAACAGGACCTGCAGAGGTATTCACTCGGAGGTTGAAGTTGTCACGACTCATGTTGGTGTTAGGCAAGATATCCTTGTTGCGCATATCCGTAACAGAGAAACGCATACCCGTCTTACCGGAATTAACTGAGAGGATGGCAGAGTTCTGGATGGTGAAACCTGTGCGGAAGAAATCAGAAGCATTGTTAGGATGCATCATGAATGGACGTTCTTCGCCATCGAAATATTTGAACATGAAGTCATCGGCCTTAGGTCCCCAACTTGAGTTCGTACCAGAAGTGCTGGATGTAGGAAGCTCGCCATTGTAGCCAGCACCATATATCTCCTGGATGTCGTCCCATTTAGCCAACTGGGTATCGATAGTATAAGAACCATTGTACTCCACGGAAATTCTATCCTTCTCCGCCTTCTTGGTCGTAATCAAGATAACACCATGAGAAGCACGGCTACCATAGAGGGCAGAGGCAGCAGGACCTTTCAATACGGTCATCGTCTCGATGTCATCAGGATTGATGGCAGAGATACCATCACCGAGGTCATAACCACCACTTTCACCAGCACTGCCAAAGTTGGTATTATCCAAAGGCACACCATCCACCACGTAAAGAGGCTGGTTATTGCCTGCCATTTCTGTATTACCACGAAGAAGCACGCGGGTAGAACCTGAAGCACCGCCAGCGGTGTTCTGGACAACGAGACCAGCCACCTTACCAGAAAGAGAGTTGATGACGTTGGTTTCCTTCGCCTTGGTAAGTTCCTCACCTTTCACTTCCTCCAAGCCATAGCCGAGAGCCTTGCGGTCGCGCTTGATACCAAGGGCGGTAACAACGACCTCATTCAAGGCCTTACCATCCTCTTGCATCGTGATTTTCATGCCATTAGCAGCTTTCACGGTCATTGTCTTGTAACCGATGTAGCTCACTTCGAGCGTTGCTCCAGGCTTGCAGTTCAACGTAAAGTTACCATCTATATCGGTAACGGCACCGTTGGTTGTACCAGCCACCTTCACGCTAGCGCCAATCAAGGTTTCGCCAGTGGCATCCACCACTGTACCCTTGATGCCTTGGTCCTGCTGAACGCTCATCGCTGCATTGTTCATCTGGGCAGCGAGAATGGCAGAAGCAGGCATCCACATCAAACCTGCACCGAGCAGGCCGAGAAACATAGTTTTCTTTCTCATAATTGATATTTTTGTTTTTAGTTTAACATTATTCTTTCCCAAAGATTCCTTCGAGAATCCAAGGAGCATTCACCTTCATACTCTTGAAACGGTCGAAGATGCCATACTTCTCTGAGCCGTTGCCGAAGTGGTTGTTGTCCCAAACGAAAGTAGAGAAGCCTCGTTTGCGAGCCTCCGTAGTCAAGAACTTACAGTAGTAGGTCATGTTTTCATGCACTTTCTCTGAGTTAGACTTATAGTGATCGGTTACTCCCCACTCTCCTATTACGATACCCAGTCCTTTGTTGCTCCAGGTATTCACCGCCTTGTCGAAGAAATCCGTCATCGTCTTCTCGTTTTCTGCAGGTATCTTGCCAGCATCCTTGTAGGCATCACCCCAGTAATCGTAGGTGCAATCGCCAGCGTAGCTCCATGGCTGATAGTAGTGAAATTCCACACTCATATAGTTGTTGCCATTGCCTTCGGCATCCTTCGGAATGATGAAATCTCCATTCTCTATGCCAAACCATGGGTTACAAACGTAAGTCTGTAAGATGAGGTGGCGCTTGGCATTGTTGCCGCCTGTGGCACGAACCATATCCACGAATATCTGATTGTAAGCATTCTGCACTTCGAGGTTCTCGGCAGTAGGCTTGCCCCAGTTGTCCCTGATGTGAACCTCATTGGTACCGGCGAAAGCCAAGCGACTGTCATAATTGGCAAACTCAGAGGCGATATTCATCCAGAGAAGCGCAAGCTTCTGGCAGTTTTCTTCCTTATATTGATAGGTAGGACGACCTTCGAGCCATTTTTCATGATGCACATTGATGATAACCTTCAAACCGTTGTCAAGGCACCAGCCCACCACCTCCTTGATGCGAGCAATCCAAGCCTTGTCGATGCTCATCGCCTGAGCGTTGGTAATGTGGCACTGCCAACGGATTGGAATACGGATGGCATTGAAACCTGCCTTCTTCACGGCTTGTATCACCTTCTTGGTAACAACGGGACTGCCCCAGGCTGTCTCTGCATGGATAGAACCATCAGGGTTGCCAATCTGCATCGACTCACCATCCTGTCCAGGAGCTGAGCACTCGAATGCGTTGCCAAGATTCCACCCCACAACATCTTTATTCCATTGCTGGGCAGTAGGTATGGATTCGCCTACACCTTCAGAACTGCTGGATGAGTGCAACGTACTTGCTTCGCATGAGAGACATGTGAAGACGCCTATTAAAAAGAGGCTAATTTTCAAAAAGTTCCTTTTCATTTTTATGTTTATATTGTTATTGTTTCGTTTTTTAAATAACTGTTTGACTTACTTAACAGAATTTGGTTGCAAAGATAAAGAAAAGGAACTTCCAGAGGGTTAGATAACAAACAAAAAAAGGTTTCAATTCAGACATATCGTCTAAACAGAAACCTTTTCTTTGAATTTAAAACTCTAATTTACAGATACTTACTTGGAGAAACCCCAAAGTGTTTTTTAAATACAGTACTAAAGTACTTCACATTTACAAAACCGGCTTTCACAGATACATCCAGCACACTATCCCCCTGTTTCAGGAAGATTGCAGCCTGCTCCAGACGTATCAAACGCATAAAATCCTGCGGACTTTGGCCCGTAAGAGTCTTCAGCCTACCATAGAAAAGCGTTCTGCTCATCGCCATCTCTCTACAGAGTCGGTCGATATTAAAGTCAGTGTCGCTCAGATGAGCCAACACCAAACGGGTAGCTTTATCTACAAAAGCCTGGTCTTGCGGATTCAGAACAGCTTCTGCCACATTTTCGAATGTCTGGCCTTGCTTATTCAAGACAGTATCATCCTTTTTCTCTTCAGAAGTTCCAGTAGGTTCCAAGCGTTCATAGGAAGAATCAGAACCCACAATCTGCTCGGAAGAAGCAGACTCAGAAGCAACCTCTCCTCTAACAAGAGCAAGGCTTCTGTCCATATAATACTGACTCAACCGGCGACGATTCTTCAAAATACTGGCAACCTTACTCGCAAGAATAGCAGTATCGAATGGCTTGGCTATATAGTCATCAGCACCAAGTCCGAGTCCCTCTATCATAAAGTCACGACCAGCCTTAGCAGTCAGCAGGATAACAGGCAGCCATGATGTTTCCTTATTTTCCTTGATGCTGCGACAGAACTCATCTCCGTGCATTCCCGGCATCATGACATCTGAAACAACGATATCACATATCCCGCCCTCTTTCAAATATTTCAGGGCAGCCTCTGCACTCTCCACATCAACTACTTGATAAGAATCACCAAAAGTCATTCTGATATATTTGCGAAGATCTTCATTGTCATCGACAAAAAGAAGTGTATCCGTTGAAACATCAGCATCCTGCAGAACCGCAGAAGACACAGTCTGGCAAGTTTCATCATGCTTATCTTCAGCTAAAGAAGATTCAGTTACAACATTTTTCTTTTCTCCAACAAGCCGGACAGAAGAATCTGTTACATTACCTAATGGCATCTTCACACAGAAAGTAGTACCCTTTCCTTCCTCACTTACGAAACTAAGCTTTCCTCCTAATTTCTCTACAAGCTTTCGTGTAAGCATCAGTCCTAATCCACTTCCCATTTCCTGAGAATTTATCGCATTAGAAGCCCTGAAGAAGGTCTTGAAGATACTCTTAATTTCGGCCTTTGGAATACCTATACCTGTATCACATACATGAATCACAGCCATCTTACCTTCAACAGAAGCCGACAACGTAACCTTTCCACCTTGAGGTGTATATTTGATAGCATTCGAGAGAAGATTTTCCAATATCAGATCCATCATTTTGACATCAGAATGAATCTGTTGCTGCGGACACGTTTCAATACACAGTTGAATATGCTTCTCCTGAGCTGCCAATACAAACTTTTCCAACTGCACACGTAAAAGCATCGGCAATTCTATATCTTGCAGGCGAACCTGTTCGGCAGACTGCTCTATCTTTTGGAAGTCAAGCAATTCTGTAACCATCTTCAATAGTTTGTTGCCGTTACGATGCGCCATATCCAAGAATCCACGACTTTTCTCACTCAAGTTGGAATCATTAGCCAGATTATCAAGAGGAGCCAACACGAGACTCAAAGGAGTACGTATGCTATGGGCAGTATTAACGAAGAAATTGATTTTCTCATCATAATACTTTCGCTGTAAGCGCTCTTTGTAATACTGCCAGACAAAATATAAGATGGCAGCAAAAATACAGAGATAGATAATCCATGCCCACCAGGTATTCCACCAAGGCTGGGCTATATGAATCTCCAAAGTTGTTTCTCCCAATTCTCTACCATTACTTCTGCAGATAGCCTTTACATGAAGCAGATAGCTGCCCGAAGGCAAATTTACAAATCGTACCAACTGATTAGAAGATGGTTTACTCCAATTACGGTCGTATCCTTCCAAATAATATTGATATTGAATATCATACTGGTATTGATAATTGATACTCTCGAAAGAAACAACCAGCGTATTCTCATTATGGCTAAGACTCAATTTGCCTTCCTTCAACATTTCAAAGAGACATTCATTCCAGTAATCGGAACGTTCGACACCTTCAACCTCAACACTATGAATACGAAGTGGAGCGACATAATTCAAACCTTTGGCAAACATAGGAGTCAAAGCGACAACTCCATCGTTGCTGCCAAAAAGCACCCTGCCATCTGAAGTACACGCAACAGACATTCGGTTATACTCACGTTCCATTCCCTTAAAGATGTTGAGGTTTACTATCTTCCCCTGTTTCATGAACGCCAAACCTTTATCCGTACTGATCCACAAATTGCCATTAATACCTTTTATAAGTCCATAAACAGTATTAGAAGGCAAAGCGTCCTGATTAGTATAACGCTTAAACTTCTTTGTCAGTAAATCATAATCATAGAGTCCTCCTCCATCCGTTCCAATCCAGATATGACGGGAATCCTGAAAAGCCATACTGTTGACAAACAAATTAATGTCTTTTTCGGGATACTGTTCAGGAGAAAAGAAACGACGAGGATGCAAAGGTTCGCGCTTATCAATCAAATAGCCTCCATGCGAAGTTCCTACAGCAATAAAACGCTTATCCAGTGATTCCGTGATGCATTGCACTTCGTTGACAGGCAGATAGAATACCGACTTTCCCGTTCCATTCAAATTATATTTATCTGAAGGGAAACAAGCCATATCTCCATCCAAACATCCCACCCAAATATTACCATCGCTATCAGTAAAAAGACTGAATACGTAATCACTCTTCAACATTCCTGTTTCCACAGAATAAGCAAGCATACTAGTGCCATCAGCATGAACCTGATATACGCCATTACCATAGGTACCAACCAGAATTCTGCCGTCTACAGTCTGACAAATCGTAAGCGCCACCTTATTATATAATCCATGATGCCAAAGACGAGTCTGCGCATCATAAACACTTACTCCTTTATCTGTGGCATACCATATTTTCCCATCACGGCTTTGGAAAACATCGTTCACACAATTATCTATCAGTGATTGATTGTTGAGATATTCATGTGTGATATATTCCAATGTATGTTTCATTGGTATCGCCAAATCTACTCCTCCCGAGTAAGAGCCTGTCCATAAATCGCCAAAACGATCGCAGCACAAGGTATATAATCCATTACCATTCAGTACGTTACCAGGACGTCCATCTGTATCAAGCAAGAGCTTGGTCTGTTTATTCGAACTGTCATAAGCATATATTCCAGCTCCATCTACAGCCATCAGAAGAGTCTGCTTATCATATAAAATGATTGAACGTACGGGAATTTTAGGAATGTTTTGCAAAGATTGGAAATCAGCAGATTTTATCAGCTTCCAAGTACGATCATCCATCACTTTAACTCCTTCGTGAAAAGTACCCAGCCAGATACGATGTCCCACAATATCATGATAAGAGGATACTACGGAACTGCCACTAATCTTCTTTTCTAACTTCCGGGCAGACATCGAATAGCAATAAACATCTTTAAATGTTCCTATCAAGAGTTTCTCACCTATAAATTGGATATGATTAATATAGGTATTTTTCAATACAAACCTACCCTTAGCTGTCTCCCGAACTATCTCCTTTCCATCAGTAGCTGCTGATAAGCAATAAATGCCTCTATCCATAGCTAACCAGAAATTGCCCTTTTCGTCTACCAACAGTTCGTTCAACACGATACTTCCACCTAAAATTTTCTGAAGATTACATTTCAAAACAAATGTATCTTTCCTCTTATCATATATATACACCTTTCCCTTGTTGTCGTAGGCGTAAATCAGATGTTGCGCATCCTTAGTCAGTTTAATACATCTACCACTAGCATCACTATACGGCATCTCTGTGTATAAAGTATAATTGGTTACTTGTTGCCCATTATATCGGTCAACTCCACGCTTAGTACTTATCCACATGGCACCATCCTCTGCCTCGACAATAGAATAAACTCGAGGGCTGGAAAGACCATTGTCAGCATTGAGATTGGAAAGCATGAACATATTTCTGGAAATATGCGCATATAATTGAAGAGCCGATGCCAACAGCAGCAATATAATTAGAGTACAGGATTTATATCGTTTCATAATTCTTTCATTGATCTTATTTGGGGACAAAGATAATACAAAAAAATGAAAAACAAATAGAATAATGAGATAAAATGAAAAAAATCTATTATCTTTGCAAGATATTAATATAAAGATATAGACTATGATCAAAAGATTATTATCCTTTCTAGACGCATCGCCAGTGAATTTCCTGGCAGTAAAGAATATCTCCGAGGAATTGGAGAAGAACGGGTTCCGCCGTATGAACCCACAGGAGCCTTTGGGCAAGATTGAAGCGGGTGAAAAGTTCTTCGTTACCAAGAACGACTCTTCCATCTACGCCTTCCAAATCGGAAAGAAACCTTTGGCAGATGCCGGTTTCCACATGATCTGCGCCCACTGCGATTCGCCTACCTTCCGCATCAAGCCAAATGCAGAGATGCTTTGCGAGGGCGGTATCGTAAAACTGAATACCGAGGTTTATGGTGGTCCAATCATGTCAACCTGGTTCGACCGTCCGCTCACCCTGGCAGGTAGAGTTATCGTGAAGGGCGAGAATGCGATGAATCCCCAGACGCTCCTTCTTCATGTGAAGCGCCCATTGCTGCAGATCAGCAATCTCGCTATCCACTTCAACCGTCAGGTGAATGATGGTGTGAAGTTGAGCAAGCAGAAGGATGTACTCCCTATCCTCGGCATCATCAATGATGAACTGGAGAAGGGTAACCTCCTGATGAATGTGATAACCGACGAACTGAATATCCAGAAAGAGGATGTTCTTGATTTCGATCTCTACCTGGCTGATGCCACTCCAGCCTGCACCTTCGGTGTACACGATGAGTTTATCTCTTCAGGCAGACTTGATGACCTGTCTATGTGCTGGGCTGGCATAGAGGCGATGATTGCATCTGATGCCAATGATACCACCCAGGTTCTCGCCATCTTCGATAATGAAGAGACGGGGTCTCAGACCAAACAGGGAGCCGGAAGTCCATTCCTTTCATATATGCTCCAGCGCATCGCTCTGGCACAGAGCCATACAGAAGAGGCTTATTATCAGGCAGTAGAGCGTGCCTTCATGATTTCAGCCGATAATGCGCATGCCTGGCATCCTAACTATAGCGAGAAGTTCGACCCTACGAATCATCCTAAGTTGGGCGGTGGTCCGGTCATCAAGTTCAATGCAGCCCAGAAGTATGCGAGCGATGCTGTATCAGCAGCCATCTTCGCCAACATCTGCGATGCAGCCAGTGTACCATGCCAGCGTTTCGTAAACCACAGCGATGTAGCCGGTGGCAGCACCTTGGGCAATATCCTCGCCTCTTCCATCCCATTGAAGGGTGTGGATATGGGCAATGCCATCCTCGCTATGCACAGTTGCCGCGAAACCGGTAGCGTTATCGACCACGAATATTGCGTGAAGGCTTTCACCAAGTTCTATCAGTTGTAAGCTATCCCGATTTATCTCTTCACTCTTCACCCCTCTTCACCCATATAGAAATATACTATACGCAATATGGAAAGAAAAAAAGAGGAAAAAGCCCCCGAAGCGTAATAGCTCCGGGGCTTTTTATTTTGCTCCCAGACATCAAATGTGATGCCTGGGGGACGATAGAGTAACAGGGGATAGTCGGCCCATGGGAGTTCCATTTCCATGACGCTAACCACTGGCTTGATAAAATTTCACACCATGTTTTGTTACTATATTTTACCAAGAAATTATTGAATACTGATTGGCATCAGACTGACCACCAGACACACGAACGTGATAAACACTACGCCGAGAATGAGGCAGATATAGAAACGCCCTCTCCTGATGAAATCACCCAGGCTGAAATGATACATTGGGTGATCATCAAGATAGGTCCTGTGTTCCCTCACCATGACATTAATCATGATGCCAACATAAATGAGGAGAAACAAAGCTACTATCAGGATAGCCTGTTCTTCTTAGGCAAATGAATCTGTTATACTTTTCATGGTGCAAATATAGTGTTTTTCTTTGAAACAAGGTGTCGCATTCCCCCCACAATGGTGTCGCATTCCTACAAAAAAGGTGTCTCCTTCGTGGGGGAAGGAGACACCTAGTACATACTTTTTATAACCAGCCATCGTGACACTTCATATCGCCGGTTCATCCACTTCATGTGCAGACGGGTAATACCCAGGTTGAGGATATTGACGAGCATAAATAGGAAACAGGTGAACTGCAATAAATATAATGCATCCATTTCGTTCTTATTTTTGTATTTGGCATCTGCCAAGATTACAGTTTAATCGTCTTAATATGCATGCAAAAGTACATTTTTTATTTTGAAATGAGGGTAGAAAAAGGAAAAAGTGATTTTTAAAAAGAAAAAAATGGTTTTATTTATCGGGGACAGCTGACGAGTGAAACAAGAACAGCAGACTGGAGAAACTAGAACAGCAGACTAGCGGTAGGAAGAACAGTGGGCTGTCTGAGCCAAACAGCGAACGAAAACCGGTTTGCCAGGTTTTTAAATAACCGAAATATAACACCGTTTACGGCTGATATCAGAAAAGAAGAAAAATTGATTTTACTCTTTACCCAATCGCTTGGAATGCCTTTATATAAAGGGGATTCGAGCTATCGGGTGAAGAGTGAAGAGTTTTGGGCTATTCCATAGCCTCATATCCTTTGTTCTGAACCAACTTGCCATTGAAGGCAAGGCTTCGCTGAGGTATCGGGAAGACGATGGAAGAGGACGAGAGAGCGAACTGAACAGAACGGCGAAGATGCGAGGACTTGAGGAACTTGCCGAAACGGATAAGGTCCTGACGGTGACAAGTCTCGCCCGCCAGCACAACCTGACGGTCTTCCAGAATATTGGCAAGCGAAGACTTGCGCGCAGGCAAACCGGCATGCTCACGAACCATATTATACTCTGCCCTGCCATCCCCATCGTTGCGCTCCATCGCCTCAGCCTTCATCAGCAAAACATCAGCATAACGGAAACGGAAAAGAGGTTTGGCTGGTCGGGAATGCAGAACAGAATCAGCCTCATCCATCACCAGCGCATCCTTCGGCATCAGATAACGCGCAGAACTGTTGAAGATTTCATCCTCCTCTAAACTGCAGCCTTCATCAGCCAATCTGTTGCAATAGAAGATACAGGTTTCCCAAGCATTCAATATTCTGCTGCGGTTCTCACTCGCCTTGCCGCCCGTAATGAGCGAGGCGCCATCGGCAGTACGCACCATAAATTCCAGGTCCCTACCCTTCGGACGCTTCCTGTAACCCTGCGCCCAATCGTTATACATATAGATTTCAGCATTTAGCGCCAGTTTAGCCAGCAGGAAGTTGACCACAGGCTGCGTGATGCGTCCATAATGAGAGCCTTCCTCCAAACTGGACGTCTGAGGAAGATAAGGCAATACCTGCTGCAATTCGCTGAAGATGAAATGGAAGATTTCGCTCCGTTCGCTCTGAGCCGACAGCTTTTCATCGGTAACAGAAGAGCCCGATGCCGGTTCATAGATGAATGATTCTGCCGCAGACAGGAGTACCGGAATCCTGCCATACAAATCCATCGCCTCATAATACATCATGGCTCTGATGGCACGCACCTCAGCCTTGAACTGCGCCTTCCGGTTATCGGTAAGCTGTACTGACTGTAAATCTATCATATCCAGCGACTTGTTGCACATGCCGATAGCCCGATAAAGATATTGCCAGGAAGAATAAAGCTGCTCATCATCAGGAGAAAGAGAAAGCAGACTGTCCAAACGCTGAATATCGCAGATGCCTTCCCCATCTATCGTTCCACCCATAAAATCATATAAAGGAGCTATGGTCGTATCGAATATTTCAGACGCAGAACCATTGCTGCCACCCCCATCGAGCTGATCCTTAGGATGCTCATTCAAGCACGATGAGAATGCCAACAGGGTCAGGAAAGAGATGACCCACGTGAACAAACGTGAAATATATCGTCTCATAACCATATCACATGAAGTTTAGGTTTCAAACTGCCAAGACTGCGAATAACAGCAATCCGACTGCAAATATAAGAAAAAAGAATGATAAAAGGACACAAATATAGTAAAAATCTACGTAAATTTTGCGGGATTAAAATTTATTTGTACCTTTGCACCCGGTTAGCAGAGAGCTAACTAAGGGGTGCTACCGCCAGAAAAGAGAAAAAGCGGATGCTGAGAATATACCCATCGACCTGAACCAGGTAATGCTGGCGTAGGAAAATAAGGCACATTCCCCCCTTATATGATGTTTTTAATTTAAATAAATGAAAAGATTCAACGGGATCGCACTCAGTGTAGCGTTTTGCTCTTTGGCAAGCCAGGCTGCACTGGCACAGACAAAAATCGACACCTTGAAGGTGCAGAATTTGAATGAAGTGATTGTAAAAGGCGTACGTGCCGCAAAGGAAGCTCCATACGCCGTGGCTAACATCAGGAAATCAGAACTCAAACAATTCTCTTGCTCAGGTCAGGAATTGCCATTTCTCCTTTCTCGTACACCGGGCATCCTCGCCTGGAGTGAGAACGGTATCGGCACCGGTACTACCTATATGCGCATTCGTGGCGCTGCCGGAAGCCGCATCAATGTAACACTCGACGGAGTGGCTCTCAACTCACCGGAAGACCAGACCGTTTTCTGGGCTAACATGAACAGTTATTCTTCGCTCCTGGGCAGCATCCAGGTACAGCGCGGCGTAGGCTCTTCTACCAATGGCGACGGTGCCTTCGGTGGAAGCATCTCTATGGCTACAGCTGCTCCTTCGCTCACCCCTACTGCAGAAGTTACCGGTTCTTTCGGTTCTTACAATACCTATCATACAGGCGCCAGCTTCTCTACAGGTCTGCTCGGCAAGCATCTGATTTTTGACGGTGCTTATCACGAGACAGCTACCGACGGTTATGTAGACGGCACAGCAGGCCGCTCAGGTTCTTACTATGGCGGACTGACCTGGCTGGGCGATAACTTCAAGATAAGCTACAAGAACATCGGCAACTTCGAGAAGACCGGTCAGGCTTGGAACGGTGTGCTGGGCGGAGATTACAACTCTAACTTCACCCTCCTTGATGATGGCATCCGCACTTATAAAGATATGTATAAGGCAGGTCTGGATAAGTTTAACGTGCTGACAGGCGATATGGTTCGCAACGGCAAGGGCGATTATACCATCACTCCTTATACCCTGCGCGACGGAAGCAAATGGGACAAGACTACTGATAACTTCTATCAGAACCACAACATCCTTTCGGCTACCTGGACACCAAGCAGCCACTGGAGCCACAGCCTCTCACTGCATTATACCTATGGCTACGGCTACTACAAGGAGTTTAAGAACAACGCCAAGTTTGCCAAGTTCGGACTCATCTACAAGGATGCAGAGGGCAACAAGGTTAAGAAGTCAGACTTCATCCGCAAGAAGGGACTCACCCAGCATACCTACGGCATGGTATACAATACCAACTACAAGGATGAGCACTGGGATGTTATCGGCGGATTGAACCTGCAGCAGTTCCGCGGCAACCACTGGGGATACCTTACTTATATCGCCAACCAGGATGCCGAGAAGAAATTCTTCGACAGCAACGGCCAGTATAAGTACTATGATTCTGATGCCCACAAGTATGACTACAGCGCCTTCGTCAAGGCAAGCTATCGCTTTGCAGACTACTGGAATGCCTTCGCTGACCTGCAGTATCGCCGTGTAGAATACAAGACCGACGGTATCAACGATAAATTTATCGCCCAGGCAGATGGCAGCTACAAGAACCAGGAGCTGAACATCAACGAGAAGTACAACTTCTTCAATCCTAAGGCAGGTATCAGCTTCAACAAGGATGGCCACAAGGCATACGCATCTGTAGCCTACAGCAACCGCGAGCCAGAGCGCAACAACTTTACCGACAACTTCAACTATCCATTCCCTAAAGAGGAGAAGTTGCTCGATGTAGAGTTCGGCTATCAGTATCAGGGCGACAACTGGCATGCAGGCGCCAACTTCTACTATATGGATTATGACAACCAGCTGGCTCAGACCGGACAGTTGAGTGACATCGGCGAGGCACTGACCACCAACATCAAGGATTCTTACCGTATGGGCGTAGAGCTGACAGCCGGCTGGGCACCATTGTCATGGTTGTCTGTAGAAGGAAATGCCGCTTTGAGCAAGAACAAGATTAAGGACTTTGATGAGTATGTAAGCAACTGGGAAGACGATACGAAGCCAGGCGTAATACATTACGACAACTCAACCTTGTCTTATTCTCCATCAGCTATCCTGAACGGATTCATCGATATCCACTATGCCGGTTTCTCAGCTACCTGGCACACCAACTTTGTAAGTCGCCAGTATATTACCAATACAGAAGACCGCGACTTCTCACTGCCATGCTATTCACAGAGCGACCTGAGCCTGAACTACAGTGCTAAGGTAACCAAGGCACTCGGCATCAAGGAGATAAGCTTCGGTGTAGACATCAACAATATCTTCAACCGCCACTATGCAGCCAGCGCATTCACCTGGGGCAATGCTATCGGTTACGGATATACATTGGACAACCGATTCAAGCAGATAGCCTACATCCCGATGGCAGATACCACCTGGATGACGCATCTTACATTGAAGTTCTAATCAGAAATCATCATGATGGATTATATTGCATCACATGGTTTAGACATCTTTACCACGGTACTCGGACTGGTTTATATCCTGTTGGAGTACCGTGCCAGTATCTGGCTTTGGCTGGTAGGCATCATCATGCCTGCCCTGGACGTATGGCTCTATTGGAGTCATGGTCTTTACGGCGATGCGGGTATGGCGGTCTACTATACGATAGCCGGTATATATGGTTATGCCGTATGGAAATATGGCAAGAAGCACAACCAGAAGGAGAAAGAAGAACTTCCGATTACCTATATGAAGAAGTCGCTCTATCTGCCTACTCTTCTGTTCTTCCTGGCAACCTGGGGTATCACCTATTATATACTGATAACTTTCACCAACTCTACAGTTCCTCTGCAAGACAGTTTCACCAATGCCCTGAGCTTTGTGGGGCTCTGGGCGCTGGCACGCAAATATATCGAGCAGTGGTTCTTCTGGATTATCGTAGATGCCGTTTGCTTCTATCTCTATATCGTCAAAGGTATCCCATTCAAGGCAGGACTTTACGGTCTCTACGTCATCATCGCCGTAGCCGGATACTTTAAATGGAAGAAGATGATGATAAAAAAGAGTTGATAGTTAATAGTTCAGATATTATAGACGGAAAAAGGAAGCCAAGGCAAAAACAAACTTGCCAGGCTTCCTTTATTTCATTTATATAAACAAGAACCACTATACCAAGGTTCCGCGCTTAAACTTATCCTATCAACGAAAAGCACATCCTTTATGCCCTTTTCACCTTTAATCCGTTTTCGATACTAACCAGTTCATCGCTGAATCCAGCATCAATCTTCAGTCTTTCTTCCACTTTTGAACAACTGTGGATAACTGTGCTATGATCACGATTACCAACGAGTTTACCGATTCTCGAAGCAGGCATTTTGGTATATTTCTGTGCCAGATACATCGTTACCTGTCTTGCCACGACATAATCACGCTTACGGCTCTTGCTGTTCACGGCAGTAACCGTCACATTATAATGATGGCAAACCGTTTCAACAATATCATCGATGGTGAGCGGCTTATCATCCACCTTCACCGCACGCTTGATGACGCGTTCGGCAAGACGGATATCAATGCTGCTGTTATAAACAATGCTGTAAGCCAGAAGACCATTGATGGCTCCCTGCAAATCGCGCACACTTCCGTTACAGGTCTGGGCGATGAAAGAGATGACATCTACCGGAATCTTCAAACCGTCACGACGAATCTTATTGCTCAGGATATCCACACACAACTGGATATTCGGCTTCTCCAACTCGCAGACCAGACCGCAAGAGAAACGGGTGAGCAGACGGTCTGGCATATCCTTCAACTCTACCGGAGGGCGGTCACACGCCAGGATAATACGCTTTCCGTTGCGGAAGAGGTGGTTGAAGATATGGAAGAAGGTATTCAGCGTCTTCGCCTTACCAGCCCACTCCTGGATATCATCCACAATCAGCATATCGATAGACTGATAGAAGTTGATGAAATCATTGCTCGCATTATGGAGCACGGCATCGGTATACTGGGTCTGGAAAAGACGGGCACTCACATAGAGCACACGCTTCTGAGGATACATCTGCTTCGCTTTCAGACCGATGGCATTCACCAGATGCGTCTTACCGCTACCCGAAGGTCCGTAAATGAACATTGGGTTAAACTGGGTGGTATTGGGATGCTCGGCAATAGACAATCCTACGGAACGAGGCAGCTTATTGCTGTCACCTTCCATATAATTGTTGAAAGTAAGCTTCGGGTCTAACTGCGTATCAATGTCTTCCTGCTGCTGGGGAGCGGCAGGCTGGGCAGCCGTCTGCTGGGCACACTCACGAGTTTGCTTTGCCATATCAGCATCATCTGGATCAGCCTCTATATCTTGAGAAAGCTTATGCTCCTTATCGGTTACAACACGATAAGTGAGACGGATTCCTTCACCAAAATTACGATGCAGCACCTTACTTAACAAGTCAACAAAGTTCTGTTCCAAGTACTCGTATACGAACGGACTCGGAACCTGCACCAACAAAGTCTTTGTCGACGGCTTGTACGATTCAAAGACGATTGGCTTGAACCATGTGTTATATTGCTGCTCTGTTACACTGTCCTTTATGAGCAAAAGACTGTTGTCCCAGAGGGCTTTTGGACTTGCTAACATTGATTACTTATATTATTAATACTTTAATTCATAAATGACGGGACGCACCAAAAGATGCGAAATCACGTGCAAAGTTACAAAAAAAATAGGAGAAATGCAAATCCCCTTATTTAAAATATTTTAATAGATAGTCTTTAAATTACTGAATACCAAACACTTGTATAAAATACAAATATAGCAGACTGAAATTCAGTGAAACAATAATGTAACGTCCCCGAAACGGCTAACAAACAAACAGTTTACGAGTCATTTCGGGGCGTGAAACATACCGAATCTTATTTAGACTAAATTTATTTAGCTCAAACTCTTTTTACTTGTCTTTTCTGCCGAAAACAGAGAAATGGACATAGCGTTTCGGATGTGCCTTCAAGTCGATAACCAAGGAGTCGGCATGACTCATGGTTGACGTCAGATTGTCGTACAGTTTGGTATCGTTCATCAGCAATCCGAGGCTGCCCTGGTTGCTGTTCAGCTTCTCAGTAAACTGATGAGCACTCTCCAAAGTCTGGTTCACCTTGTTCAAAGTGCCCTGCACATCAAGACTGGCCAGATTAGCTGTGAGGCGGTTGGTATTATCCAGCACGCCATTTGCCTTTCCAATCATACCCGGAACCTGTTTGTTGAGTCCTGCCATCAGGGTATTCAGTTCACGTGTAGAAACGGTGAGGTTGCTTGTGATGGTTTCCACATTATGCAGCGAAGCAGCCAGAGCCGGGTCAGCCAGCAGCGCATTCACGCTGGTAAGGATAGAATCCAACTTAGGCAACATCTTTTCCACTACCGGAACCAGGTTGGCAGCCTTATCCATCATGCCTCCGTTTACAGCACCCGGAATGATACCTCCCGGTTCTACTCTTTCGCGCGGATTGTTTGCCAGAAGCAGATTCACCTGCAGGTTACCCATCAAGTCTTTTACTATTTCGGCTTTACTGCCCTGCGGGATTCTCAAATCCTTGATAATATCCACCTTTACTTTGATAGGACCATTCTCCTTGTAATCATATTCCAAACCATCCACGATACCTACCTTATAACCATCCGCATAAATAGGCGTAGAGGCACCCAGTCCCTGGATGTCATCAAACGTCATATAGTAGGCGTTGTTGGTAGAGAACAGATTCATGCCTTTCAGAAAATTGATTCCGAAATACATAATCAAAATACCGACAATAGCTACAAGAGCTATCTTGATTTCTTTTGTTAGCTTCATATTTATCTCTTTATATATTCGTGCTTATATCTTATCCTTACTCAGGTCAATCAGCGGTTTCTGTTCTGTTTGAACTCACGTATAGCCTGATTCACATCATATTTCTTTCCATTCTTGAAAGCTATGATGAAAGCTTCCGGGAACTTCTCGGCAAGCGTCTTGCGCAAGCGGAAAATCTCATTATAGTTGGTAGAAGCTCCCATCGTATATTTCACCATATTGCCTTCCTGATAACTGTCATAACCGGTTTCGCCCTTAAAATGGGCATCGCCCTTGCGGAGCGTGCGGTTGCTGACAAATATCTGAAGCTTGAAGACAGGCGCATCGGCTACATTGGCTTTCTGCTGTGCCGGCTTGTTCTGAGCTACAGTTCTGTTCTGCTGCGTCTGTCTGCTCTGCTGCGTCTGTCTGCTCTGCTGAGCCAGCTTATCCTGCGGGTTCTGTCTTCTGTTCTGCTGAACCGTTTTAGCCTTTGTTGCTCTGGTTTCCACCTGCTTCACCGTTCTTCTCGGCGCAGTATCCGCCTCCTCAGCACGGCGCTCGTCCTTTTCCTGTTTCGTATCAGAAACTATCTTGGCAACCGGCACCGATTCTGTATCCGCAGCTCGATAAGGAACCGAGATGGATTTATCGTATTTATTGCGATATTGCGCAAAACCTTCGTAGATGCCTCGGGCGATATCATCCACCCTGCTGGCATCGTTGAGCAGTCTTTCTTCATCGGCAGTAGTGATGAAACCGAGCTCTATCAGACAGCTAGGCATCGAGGTTTCTCTGAGAACCAGGAATCCTGCCTGATGCACACCCTTATCCGGACGGTTGGCACCGGAACATACCTTTCGCTGGATATTGCGCGCCAGTTCTACGCTTCTCTCCATATTCTTACCCTGTATAAACTCGAAGATGATGTAACTCTCAGAAGATCGCGGGTCGAAACCCTGATAGGTATGCTGATAGCCCTTCTCCATCGAGATAACGGAGTTCTCTCGCATAGCCACATCGAGATTATCCTTGGCACGGTGCATACCGAGCGTATAGGTTTCAAAACCGCGGGCTATCTTACCGGCTGGCAGCGCATTGGTATGTACCGAGATAAACAGGTCGGCATTGGCGCGGTTAGCAATGTTGGCACGCTGTTTCAGAGGAATAAAGACATCCGTCTTGCGGGTATAGATGACTCTCACATCCGGCATATTGCGCTCAACATATTTGCCAAACTGCAATGCCACAGAGAGATTGATATTCTTTTCTTTGGAAATAGCACCACGTGCGCCCACATCATGACCACCATGACCTGGGTCGATAACGAGCGTGAAACGGCGGTTGGAGCCTGTCGCTGTCAGCACCAACATACACAATAGGGTCAATATGAGTGTTATTTTCTTCAACATATCTTTCTGATGATTTTGCAAAATTACTACTTTTGTATCAGAAAACCTAAATCTACTATAAAGTTTTATCATTTGTTAATACAACTTCTACCCCTGCGCCGTCACAATCTGCTCCAAAAGGAGGATTAACTTTGGTAATAGCGAGTTGTATTTTCTGAATAGTCGGATATTCTGCAAAGAGTCGCTTTCCTATCCTTCCGGCTACATGTTCCAGCAGTTTGCTAGGTATCTCCATCTCCTGTTTCACGAGTTCATAGAGTTCTGCATAGTTGAGGGTTCCAGCCAGTTCATCGGTTTCCATGGCTCTGGAGAAATCATAGCTCACATCCAGATTCACCACATAATCGTTGCCCACCTGGGTTTCCTGTAACAGAACGCCGTGATATGCATGGAAACGGACATTCTTCAAGTATATCTTACTACGGAAAAGCATAGTTTATATCAGTTTCTATCTTGGGGATTAGGATTCGGAATCGCTATCATCGTAAAGTTTCATCAGGCTACCATCCTTCAGATATCTCTTCAGGGCTGTCACAACACCTTTCTTCCAGGTATTGATGTTATCTGAAGTAAGCTGGAGCTGATAAACGAGTTTGATGACATGTTCGATAGGCATACGGTAGCGCAGCACACCGGAAATCAGCTTGGCATAGTTCCAGTATTCAGGATTAAACTTCTCGCTCAATCCCTCAACCGTAATCTTATATCCTCGCTTGTTCACAAACTGGAAGTCGTATCGCTTCAAGCCTCCATCCAGAATGGTCTTCACGATTTTGCCTTTGCTTACAGATTTAGGCAGCATGATACCCTCGTCCTCATCCTGTAAACCCGTGAAGATTTCGTATGGATGACCGTCGAGCAGTCCTACAAGAGCCACCCATTTCTCCTTATTATTCTGGAATCGCACCACATCGCATTCCAGTTCTCGAGGTCGCACCTCCATCACTTCAGGAGAGAAAACAGGAAGATGAGTTTCCTCTGAAACAACATTGGCTATCTGATCATAGAGTTTATTCCAATCAGACTGTTCTACATGATAATTCTGATGAAGTGTTGCCAGATTAGCATTCAATTCATCTATAAGAGCCTTGGAAGCCTCTTCAAAAGTCATATTTTCAATATATTCCATATCAAACGTTTCATATTTAGGTGCAAAATTAAACTTTTATTTCTAAAATCTGAAACGTTTTGCCATATATTTCACTAAAAAAGCGAAAGAAAGACAACTTTTTGGGAAACTTTCACTAACTTTGCAGCAAAATAGGGCTCTGAAATGGAACAGAACTCCTATATATATATAATAAGGTATAATGATAAAATAAAAAAGATATGGAATCGATTAAGAACAGAACAAGCATCAGAAAATATGCAGAGAAGGAAGTATCTGAAGAACTCCTGAACCGCCTTTTGGAAGAGGCAGAGCGCACCCCGACAATGGGAAACCTGCAGCTTTACTGCGTTGTGGTAACAAGAAGTGAAGAAGGAAAGAAGGCGCTGGCGCCAGCCCACTTCAACCAGCCGATGGTAACAGAAGCCCCTGTCGTCCTCACCATCTGTGCCGATTATCGCCGCACCACCCTTTGGGCAGAGAACCGCAAGGGAACCCCGGGCTATGACAACATTCTCTCTTTTATGAATGCAGCTACCGATGCCCTTCTCTTCACCCAGACCTTTACGAACCTGGCAGAAGAAGCCGGTTTAGGTACGTGCTTCCTAGGAACTACGGTTTATATGCCAAAGATGATCATCGACACCCTGAAGCTCCCTAAGCTCGTAATGCCAGTAGCCACATTGACCATCGGCTGGCCGGCAGAACATCCAGCCCTGAGCGACCGTCTCCCTCTGCGCAGCATCATCCACCACGAGCATTTCGAAGATTACACCCCAGAGAAGATTGACGACTTCTATGCAGGGAAGGAAGCTCTGGAAGAGAACAAGGAGTTCGTTCGCATCAACAACGTAGAGACCCTAGCCCAGGTTTTCACCGACATCCGATACACAAAGAAGGATTGCGAGGCGATGAGCCAAGGTTTCCTCGAAGCCCTCAAGCAGCAAGGATTTATTTAAAGGTAAAAAAGTAAAAAGGTAAAAAGGGCACCTCGCTGGTTAACATTCCGCTAGGCTTTTTTACCTTTTTACTTTTTTACCTTTTCATTATTCTACAACGATTGGCTTGTACTTAGGAACCAATGCCTTCATGATGCACCAGCCTACGAGGTAAGCAACACTACAGATGCAGAATACAATCATGTAGGCACCTGGCTTGCCATCGAAGCCCATGAAGCTGAAGGCTGAACCCTGACCATCTGCATAGGTGAAGAGCATACCGGAACCCTTGTTGATCAGGAAGGAACCGATACCACCTGCCATCGCACCAATACCGGTGATAGTAGCTACAGTTGACTTAGGGAACATATCACCGATGGTAGAATAGAGGTTAGCTGACCATGCCTGATGACCTGCACCGAGCAAACCGATGATGATAGCTGGCCACCATGCACTGTACTCACCCATAGGCTGGGCTATCAGACCGAGCAATGGGAAGCAAGCGAAAATCAACATCGCACGCATTCTACCGATATATGGATTCATACCCTTCTTGTCAACAAAGTAGGTTGGCAAGTAACCACCACCAATACTCAATACGGTTACAATAGCATAGAGAGTGAAGATGAGGGCGATACCCATACCTGAATCTGAAGAATAACCATACTGGTCAGAGAAGTAAGCAGGTGCCCAGAAGAGGAAGAACCACCAAACACCATCAGTCATCAACTTACCTACGATGAATGACCAGGTCTGACGGTAGCTGAAGCACTTCAGAAAGCCGATAGTTTTCTCCTCAGCGGCAGTTTCGGTCTCTTTCCCAGCCTCAACCTTTTCGAGGTCTTCATCCTGCTCAATATAAGTAAGCTCAGCCTTATTAACATGCTTGCTCTTAGAAGGTTTGTCATAGAGCCATACCCAGAGGCCCATCCATACGTAACCGAGCACACCGATGATGATGAAAGCCCACTCCCAGCCCAGGCTGCGAGCCAACAATGGAATGGTAGCTGGAGCTGCCAAAGCGCCTACTGAAGCACCACTGTTGAAGATAGCGGTAGAGAAAGCACGGTCTTTCTTAGGGAAATACTCTGCTGTTACCTTGATGGCTGCAGGGAAGTTACCTGCCTCACCCACAGCAAGAATCAAGCGGCAAGAGAGGAACAGCCATACACTGATTGTAGCAATCGCTACAGCTGCATCACTACCAGCCTGTACCATGCGGAGCGCCTCGATAGAATCATAACCTTCCATCTGCATAGCTACCCAACCGCAACCGGCGTGCATCACAGCACCTGTTGACCATACGAAGATGGCGATGAGATAACCTTTCTTGGTGCCCATCCAGTCAACAAACTTACCTGCGAAGAGGTTAGCGATGGCATAGAAGATTGAGAAAAGACCGGTGATGGTACCATAGTGATCATCTGTCCAGTGGAATTCTGGAGCAATGAAGTCTTTCCATGTTAAAGAGAGAACCTGACGGTCCATGTAATTGACTGTGGTTGCGATGAAGAGCAGCGCACAGATTACCCAACGGAAGTTGGACATTTTACTTGTTGTAATAGGGCTCATTTTATAAAAAAGTTTTTAAGCGTTATACTTATTTTTATTTTAAATTACTATTTAGACGGCAAAGCCTGGCTCATATTAATCATAAACCAGGTTGCCATATCATGTATCTTATTATTCCAATGTAGGAATCTTCACTACCTGCATATCGTTGTAGATCAGATTCTCACCTGCCATACCCCAGATAAAGGTATAGTTGCTGGTACCTGCTGCACAGTGGATAGACCACTCTGGAGAAATCACAGCCTGCTCGTTGTTCAACCAGATAGGACGTGTCTCCTGTGGTTCACCCATTACGTGGAGAATCTTCTGACCCTCTGGTACATTATAATAGAGGTAAGTCTCCATACGGCGGAGGTGAGTATGAGCTGGCATGGTGTTCCATACAGAACCCTCCTTCAACTCAGTAACACCCATCTGCAACTGGCAGGTACGAACACCGGCTACACCGTCGATAATCAACTGGTGGATTACACGGTCGTTGCTCTCCTTCAGGCTACCAGCCTTGATGTTGTTGGCATCCTTCAGGGTAACCTTCTTGGTAGGATATGTCTGATGAGCACAAGCGCTGTTCATATAGAACTTAGCTGGCTTAGCTGCATCCTTGCTGCTTACCTCGATGTTCTTAGCACCACGACCTACGTAGAGAGCCTCCTGGAAACCGAGCGTATACTTCTTGCCGTCAACGGTAACAGTACCCTCGCCACCGATGTTGATGATACCCAACTCGCGGTTGTCGAGCAGATTCTTCTCATCGTTTGGCTTGTCTGTATAGAGAGGAGCGATAGAAGTCAGCTTCAGAGGAGCGGTTGTTGGCTCAGCACCACCAATGAGGAAGCGGTCGAACATGGTGTATGTCCAGTTTACCTCGCCTGGAGCAAACACCTTCTCGATAGCGAATTCACTGCGAAGGCGGTCTGTTGTATAGTGCTTTGCATCCATCGGATTGCTTGCATAACGAACGTTGTAGTTAGTGTAGGCATTTTCTGCCTTCACTTCATAACCACATTTTCCACACTGACCAAAAGCCTGACTTGCTGTTAATACCATTGCTGCTAATATTAATGTTAATTTCTTCATAATTATCTTGTTTTATTTTTTACCTTTTTACTTTTTTTCTTCCTTCACGATGCGCTGACGGTTGATAACCATCATGGCTACCGTGATGACTGCGAGAACACCCATACCTACGTATGAAAGCTTCACACCGCGATAGATAACCCATCCGAAGAGAGAGGATGCGAAATCGAGTGCACCGCCTGAGAATCCGTCAGGGATATGAGCGGCATTATCGCCTGTTGCTGCATAAACCTGGTTGGCTGCCAGCGTAAAGTCTGGTGCCATATCGGTAACGAAATAGAGACCGATGACGAGGGTTACCAGGCCGATGATAAGCGTCTTCACCACATTACCTCTTGTAAACGGCAGAATCATTGGGAAGAGGTAGAACATACCTGCCAACGAAGCTAAAGGCAAGAATTGGTTGCCTGGCAGGAAGACTGCGATAGCCAGGATAACCGGAATCAGAATCACAGATGCTACCAGAGTAGTAGGATGGCCGATTACCAGGGCAGGACTCATACCGATATGAACCTTCTTGCCGTTAAACTTAGTCTTCACCAACTCCTGTGTCTTCTCTGAGATAGGCTTCAAACCGTCGATAAACAGGGCTGTAATACGAGGAATCAGCTCCATCACGGCTCCCATCGTTACACCCAGGAAGAGAATCTTCTTGATATCGAGCTGGGCTGCCCAACCTATCAGGGCTCCTACGATAACACCGAGTACCAGTGGCTCACCGAGCACACCAAACTTCTTCTTCAGTCCCTCTGCATCGATATCGAGCTTAGAGAAGCCCGGAATCATATCGAAGAGTTTATTGAAAACGATTGCGAATGGCATGAAACTCTGGCAGAATGGCTGCGGAATAGAGATACCATCCAAATCGTAATATTTCTGGAATCTGTCGGCTGTCAGGTCTGCACAGACCAAGGTATTGATGTAGCAGACGATGGCTGCGAAATAGCCCCAGAGCAAACTCTGACCCATCACGAAGTAAGCCACTGCACCGATAAAGGCGAAGTGCCAGTAGTTCCAGAGGTCGATATTCACTGTACGTGTTGTCTTGGTAATCAACATCAGGAAGTTGACACCCAGACAGATTGGAATAATCAATGCGCCCACTGCTGTATTGTAAGCTACAGCTGCAGCTGCTGGCCATCCCATGTCAAAAACGTTTAACTGTAAGTGGTAGATGTCTGAAATAGCCTTCAATGGGTCGTTGAAGTTGGTAGTCAGCAATGCAGTTACCACGCCCAAGCCTACGAAACCCACGCCTACGAAGAGTCCCGACTTCAGAGCCTTTCCGAATTTCATGCCAATACACAGACCGATGACCGTGAAGATGATAGGCATCATCACGCTCGCACCGAGACTGATAATATAGCTAAATACTTGTTCCATTTTTATTTGTAGTATTGTTTAATTGTTAGAAAATACACGACAAAGAGCACCCTCTCTTGTCTTTTTATGATTTGTTGTGTGCAAAGATACACTTTTTTCTTCAATTACAATACGTTTTGATGGAAAAAATTACGCAAAAAAAATCCCATCAGAACATTTCTGATAGGATTTCTCTATTTTTATACGTTTTTAAATGATTTTTTTACCGAATCGGTCTTCATTCTTCCCTCTTCGTTTTTCCCTCTTCACTTCCTAGTCTTGGAAGTAAACTCTCTTCACACGGTTGCTGATGGTGGTCAGCACCTCGTAAGGGATGGTCTCGAGGATGTCGCTCAGTGTCTGGACAGGCAGATGCTCGCCGAAGATTTCTACCGAATCTCCTTCCTTGCAAGGGATGTCGGTCACGTCTATCATAGCCACATCCATACAGATGTTGCCCACATATTCTGCCTTCTGGCCGTTCACCAGACAGTAGGCATGACGGTTGCCCAGACGGCGGTTCAGTCCGTCAGCATATCCGATAGGGATGGCTGCGATGACGCTGTCTCTGTCGAGAATTGTCTTGCGGCTGTAGCCCACACTGTCGCCTGCCTTCACGTTGTGCATCTGCAGAATGGTTGTCTTCAGAGTGCTCACGCAGTTGATGGTCTTGTTGTTGCGCGAATTGATGCCGTAGAGTCCGAGTCCCAGACGGCACATATCCAGCTGGCGCTCCGGGAAGTGCTCGATACCTGCCGAATTGCAGATATGGCGCAATATCTTATGGTCGAAGGCTGCCTGCAACTGCTTGCTGCCCTTGTCGAAGAGTTCAAACTGATGAGCTGAGAAATCATCGAAGCTGTCATCATCGCTGCCCACGAAGTGAGAGAACACAGAACGTGGGATGATAGCATTCTGGTGCTTCAGCTTGCCGATGAGTTCCTCCATATCGTTCTCAGGGTCGAAGCCCATGCGGTGCATACCGGTATCCAGCTTGATATGGACAGGGAAACCGGTTACGCCCTCTTTCTCAGCTGCCTTGATGAGCGCATCGAGCAGACGGAAAGAGTAAACCTCAGGCTCCAGGTCGTAATCGAACATAGTCTTGAAGGCGGTCATCTCCGGATTCATAATCATGATGTTGCTGGTGATGCCGTTCTTGCGCAGCGTAACGCCCTCATCAGCTACAGCCACAGCCAGATAGTCTACACGATGGTCCTGCAGGGTCTTGGCTATCTCTACGGCACCTGCACCGTAGCCGTCTGCCTTGATCATGCATACCAGCTTGGTTTCCGGCTTCATAAACGCACGGTAGTAGTTCAGATTGGCTACCACGGCATTCAGATTCACCTCCAGCGTAGTCTCGTGTACTTTCTGTACCAGCAGTTCGGTGAGCTGGTCGAAGCCAAACTGACGGGCGCCCTTCAGCAGAATCACCTCATCGCGCAGGGAAGCAAACACCTCGCTGGCGATGAATTCCTCTACATTCGGGAAGAAGAACTTCTCTGAAATCTGAATCACGTCGTGCTGCTTGCAGAGCTCAGGACCGATACCGATGAACTTTACCACGCCACGTTTACGGGCTAAATCGCTCACCTCTTTATATAATACCTCCGGTGCCTGACCGCTCTGGTAAATGTCGCTCAATATCAGTGTATGGCGACGACCGCGATGGTCAGGACGGCGGTTCATGAAGTCGAGAGCGATATCAAGCGAATTGATATCACTGTTGTAGCTGTCGTTGATCAGCGTACATCCGTGCTGTCCTACCTTCACCTCCAGTCTCATTGCCACAGGTTCGAGCTGTGCCATGCGCTTGTCGATATCTTCAGCCGAAAGACCGAGTTTCGATGCCACGACGGCAGAGATGATGGCATTCTGTACAGATGCATCGTCGATGAACGGGATAGAGAAACTGTCTTCCACACCTTTGTATATATAGGTAACCACGCTCACGCTCTGCTGCTTCTCGATGTTCTTCACATAGAAAGGAGCCTCCGCATTCTTGAGCGACCAGAAGAGTTTCTCGCCCTTATAGTCGGGATATTCGGCTATCACCTTGCTGATAACCTCGTCATCGCCATCATAGATTACGGTCTCTGCATCATGGAAGAGGATGAGTTTCTCCCGGCATTTCTCCTCCATGGAAGAGAAGTTCTCCTGATGGGCAGCACCCAGATTGGTCAGTACGGCGATGGTTGGCTGGATGATGTCACGCAGGGCAAGCATTTCGCCAGACATACTGATACCTGCCTCGAAAACGCCCACCTGGGTCTGCTCGTTCATCAGCCATACCGACAATGGCACACCTATCTGAGAGTTGTAACTGCGCGGACTGCGGGTAACAAACATGCTTGGCGAGAGCAGCTGGTAGAGCCACTCCTTGACCATGGTCTTGCCGTTTGAACCCGTGATGCCTACGATAGGGATGTTAAACTCGTCACGGTGGCGCTCAGCCAGACGCTGGAGAGCCTCGAGCGTATTTACTACCTTCAGGAAGTTGGCTCCCGGATAATCAGAAGCATAGCCCTTAGGCACATTCGTTACAACAAAGTTTTTCACACCTCTGCGATACAGCTCAGGGATGTAGTTATGACCATCATTACGTTCCGACTTGAGCGCAAAGAACAGAGTTTCCTCTGGGAAACAAAGTGAACGACTATCGGTCAGGATAAAACCGATGTTGGTATCATTGTCTCCATAGCGACGCGCACCTATCAGTGTGGTTACCTTTTCAATAGTATATGTCATTGTCTTGTTATTTAAATATTCTTTATTTTATAAGAGATGATATTTCTCCATTTTATAAGAGATGATATTTCTCCTCAAATTGTCTTTTCTTCTCTTCCGTCCTGGCGATGAACTTCTGGTGTTCCTCGCTCTCGGGATGGAAGGGCTTGTGGCCGAGTGCTTCGCGGATAGGCCTCCAGTCTTCCAGAAACTGCTCTGCTGCCTTGCCGAAGTAAGTTGCCCGGAACCGCTCCCAGATATATTCCACAGCCTGTTCGCTCGGGTGCAGCATGTCTTCCTTGTAGAAGCGGTAGTCACGAAGTTCATCGTTCATGATCTCGTAAGCCGGGAAATAGCTCACCACTCCGGGATTCTCCTTCACCAGCTTATCGGCTGCCAGCAGGAGCGTAGCCTTCGAAAGCTGACTCCCGTGATAGCCGTATTTCGCATAGCGGATAGGGCTTACCGTGATGATTACCTTCAGAGTGCCTTCACTGCTACCGGATGCTGCGGTCTGCGATTTCAGCAGATTGATAGCCTTCTGCAGATAGCCGGCACATTCGTCCACGCTCAGTTCCCGCTCTTCGAAGAGGCGCTGCGGGCGTTTCTGGCAGTTGTCCACTATCTCGCCCGTCTCCTTCAGGATATACACATGGTTGGTACCCAGCGTAAAGACAGCCACACGGGGACGCACCTCGGAACATTTCTCTACCGTATGGAGAATGCTTGCCGGATTATACATCACCCCGAAGGGATTCACCGTAGCCCGGAAGCGGTTCTCCACAAACCGCCGCCCCAGATTGTCGGCAAAGCAACTGCCCACAAAGAGCATCCGCTCTGCCGCCCCTATCTCGAAGTCGGCCTTCGGAATATCTATTTCTGTTCTAAATCGCATCATCAGAATTTGCAATCAGTCTATCAGTCTAAGGGGATTTGCAATCCCCGCTATTCCTTCTTGCGCTTTCTCACCTCAACCACTACACCTATTATAATAAGGAGAGCCAGAACGCCATAACCGATGTAAGCCACCGTCTCGGTATTCTTGAGCGACTGAGGATGGAAATCGAGAACTACTTTGTGGTTACCAGCTTTCACGTTCAGCGCACGCAGAATATAGTTCACTCTGCCCAGCTCAGCCGGCTGCCCATCAACCGTAGCCGTCCAGCCCGGATAGTAAATCTCAGAGAATACGATCACGCCGCCCTTGCTCGACTTTACCTCGTAAGTCAGGTTGTTCGGCTTATACTGCGTCATCTTCACCACCGAAGTATCATCCTGCTTCACGCTCTGCGCCAGCTGTTCCTTGAATTTGGCATCAGCCACAGCCACGTGTCGGAGGTTCACCTTGCCCACGCCATCAATTTCCTCGTTGGCATTGTTCACATACTTCACCTCGTCTACGAACCATGCATTGCCGTAGGCATACGGATTCAGAACCGGAACGGTCTGTCCGCCCTGCAGCGGCATGATGAAGTATTTGGTATTCAGCATGTTCAATACCGGATAGATACTGTCGCCGTTCACCTTGGTCATATCGCCGCCCGCAGCAGCTACCGCCTGCATCGTCTTCTGCATCTCAGGAGCGATATGTGCCTCAATCATCTCCTGGTAGCGACGGAGCTTGGCTGGATGATAACCGCCGATGCTCTTGTGGTAGTAAGAGGTTTCGTTCTCATTGAATGTATTCGATGCCAGATTCAGCACACGGTAGTCAAGTTCCTTATCACGGCAGATAATCTTGTCGGTCTCGGTCATCTGCTGCGGTGTATCGCGCTGCGCCTTGTCTACGAACATATCATCGTAGAGATAGCGCTTGTTCACCATCCACATATCCACCAGACAGAGCACGGCGATGCCGGCAATCATATATTCCTTGCCCAGCTTCTTCATCTTGAAGAGCATCAGCAGTGCCGAACCGATGAGGATAATCCAGAACGAACGCCAGCAGTCGGATGTAAAGATGCCCTTGCGGATATCCGTCAGATTGCTCATGATTGGAGAGATATACTCCTGAGGCAACTGCTGCAGCGCCTGAGTCTCCTGTACCGATACGAAATCTGGGAAGAATACGCCCGGCATGATGGCAAAGAGCAGACAGAAGCCTGCTGTCAGACCGAAGCTGGCATATACATATTTTATCTTCTCTGTCAGAATCTCCGGCTCATCTACAATCTTCTTCAGCGCCATCATCGACAGGAACGGGATGGTGAATTCTGCGATGACCAGGATAGATGCCACCGTTCGGAACTTGGCATACATCGGCACATAATCGAGGAAGAAATTGGTAAACGGCATGAAGTTTCTACCCCAGGCGAGCAGAATGCTCAGGATGGTGGCAGCAAGCATCGCCCACTTCATCGGACCCTTCACGATAAACAGGCCCAGGATAAAGAGCATGCAGACGAAGGCACCTACATATACAGGTCCGCTCGTTCCCGGCTGGTTGCCCCAGTACTGTCCCAGCTGCTGGTAAATCTGAACGAAGTTAGGATCAGCCTTCTCCATCGCCTGCTGGTTCTGCGCCAGCGGCACGGAGGCACCGCCCTTGGCATTCGGAATCATCAGCGTCCACGTTTCGTCGATACCATAGCTCCACTGTGTGATATAGTCTCTATCCAGACCGCTGCTGGTCTGGTTAGCCGCATTTTTCTTTACGAGTTCACTCTTTCCACGCATGGTTTCCTGACCATACTGCCAGGTATGATAAAGGTTCGAGAGGTTGAGCGAGATACCGATGAGGGCACCCACCACGCATACCGCCGTAGCCTTTCCGAAGCGTGCAAGTTCACCTTTCTTGATGGCATCTGCCAGGAAGGCAATCACCATGAAGAGGATGATAAAGAGGTAGTAATAAGTCATCTGCACGTGGTTAGCCTGCACCTCGAAAGCCGAGAAGATGGCAGTAAGGAGCAGTCCCTTGAGATACTTGCCCCGATAGGCAAGCACCACGCCCGCAATCATCGGCGGCAGATAAGCCAGCGCCCATACCTTCCAGATATGTCCGGCAGCGATAATGATAAAAAAGTAGGACGAGAATGCCCAGATGATACTTCCCAGCGCCGCAAGCGACTGTCTGAAGTTGAAGGCACGCAGCATGATATAGAAACCCAGGAGGTATACAAAAACATACCAAACATAGTCTGGCAACCACAGATGATATGCCTTCACAATCTGGCTGAGCACCTGATTACTGTCATACGAAGGCGACATCTGATAGGTAGGCATACCGCCAAACACCGAGTTCGTCCATCGTGTAGTCTCTCCCGTCTGCTGCTGGAAGAGTTCCTTTTCATGTCCCAGTCCCTTTCCTGCCGCTGCATCATGTCGGAAGAGGATTCGTCCGTCCATATCGGCAGGCATAAAGTAGACGAAGGAGATGATTGCAAATGCAATAACTACCAGAATATCCAGTAGATACTTCTTCAAAAATTTCATAATTTCTATATAAACGTTTATAATTTGAAGGCAAAGATAGCACAAATTGGAGACAAAACAAAAAATATAGCAAAAATTTATATTTTTTTTGTTGAGAAAGTTGTATTAGGTCAGAAATAGGGGTTCCCCTCTATCATTTAGGGAAACGCTCGCTGCCGTTTCGTTTTTTATTCGTACCTTTGCACCGTAAAACAAGTTTCTTCAAACAGCATATATTAATGTATAAAAGAATAAGAATTATGAAAAGATTAGCATTCATCATGATGGCATTGCTCCTGACTCTGATGCCGGCAGCAGCACAGAATTATCGTGACAGCAGATATTACAACAGCAGGACAGACCGTCTCGACTACCGTTACAACTACAACTACAGCAGCCCGTATTACGGATTCCGCATCGGTCCTGCCTTCACCTTTGTCAATTCCGACGATTCCCGTCTGGATGGTGGCGACTGGCAGACCGGCCTGAATGTGGGCGTAGTAGCCGGCATTCCATTGACCGACAGCGCCCCACTCTATCTCGAGACCGGACTTTCGTATATAGAGAAAGGTGGCAAGAAGGATCTTCCTGAAGGCAAGAAGATGACCTACGACCTCAACTATCTTGAGATTCCAGCCGTACTGAAGTACAAGTACGAGGTAGACGACCACTTCTCCATCCAGCCTCAGGTAGGCGGCTATTTTGCCGTTGGTGTAGGAGGCAAGATCAAGAACTTTGCCGAGCGTGAAGCAGAGAGCTCATTCAAGGATGCAAACTTCCGCCGCCTTGATGGTGGTATCCGCATCGGCTGCGGCATCGGCTACGACATGTTCTATGCCGATCTCACCTACGACATCGGTCTTGCCAACATCTGTCACGACAGTTTCGACAAATCGCGCAATGGAGCCCTCCAGTTCAATTTCGGAGTTAACCTTTAGGAACAGACAAAAGCCCCTGATGCAAAACACATCAGGGGCTATAAACTATTAACTATAAACTTCACACAGTTCCAAGTATCGCTGGGCGAGGTCATGGATGAACTTTCGTCCTCGCTCGGTCCATACGAGATAGGTATGGGTGTAGGCTCTGCCCATCTTCTCCTGTCTGCCATCGCTCTTCGGGTCGAGGAAGGCGCTGTAGCGGGTGCGGCTCTTCGCCAAGCCCATGTGAGCATAATCGGCATAGAGGAGATACTGACCGCTCTGGTAATACTGGATATGCAGGGCACAGAGCGAGCGGTTCAGCTCCTGGG